>CETE01078450.1_pt1 | contig 16544 bp, 12 predicted proteins | sample 531241 | NCBI WGS metagenome assembly CETE01 (sample SAMEA2622336, study PRJEB7988) | marine metagenome | biome: marine biome (ENVO:00000447); feature: deep chlorophyll maximum layer (ENVO:xxxxxxxx); material: "saline water (ENVO:00002010), including plankton (ENVO:xxxxxxxx)" | depth 30 m
CTTCCTGCTTTGTGTTGCTTTAGCTGTGGTTGTTTCTTTGCTAGAGAAAAAAGGTGTTAGTGAAAACGCTGTCGACCTAAACGAAGTGCAGTTCAGAACAACAAGCGGATTTAATGTAGCATCTATCGCTGTAATTATCCTTACAGCGGCGTTTTACATAACGTGGTGGTAGCAGACAAGGAAGGGCGTTTTTAATCGCAACGCCCTTGCTAAAATTAGCTAAAAACAACGCGAAGGTTCAGAAGACGCTGACAATAAATTTTGTTAAGTTCTAGAACGTGTTGCAGTTAGTAACGTAAACCTGTGGCGAAAAACTTCAATTTTCCCTCATAAAATACGGTATACTAACCGGCTAATATTCGATGAACTTTCGCGCTTGCTGATGTCTTACTAAGAAGAGTTATACAGCAAGCCACTAAAAACGTTACAGGAGACATCAATGGCAACGAAAGGCGTTAATAAGGTTATTCTTGTTGGAAACCTTGGCAATGATCCTGAAGTTAGATACATGCCTAACGGAAACGCCGTTGCGAACTTAAGCCTAGCAACTAGCGAAAGCTGGAAAGACCAACAGGGTCAGGTTCAAGAGCGCACTGAGTGGCACCGCCTTACAATGTACCGTCGCTTAGCAGAAATTGCCGGAGAGTACCTGAAAAAGGGCTCGCAAATTTATGTTGAAGGTAAATTGCAGACGCGTAAGTGGCAAGATCAACAAGGCCAAGATAGATACACCACTGAAATTATCGTAGACCAAATGCAAATGCTTGGTGGTCGCGGTGGTGAAGGTGGCGGCGGTAACGGTGGTTACCAACGTCCTCAAAACAACCAAGGTGGTTACAATCAAGCTCCAGCGCAGGGCGGTTATAACCAAGCGCCACAGCAAGGTGGTGGTCAGCAGGGCGGCTACAACTCAAACCAAGGTGGTGGCTACAATCAAGCGCCTCAGGGTGGCAATCAAGGTCAGCCAAAGAACCCACCAATGGCTGAGCCAGATTTTGACTTCGACGATGACATTCCGTTTTAGTTCGAGAAGCAAAAACAGCTCACGTGTTGAAAATCTTCTAAGAGCCGCTTTAATAGCGGCTCTTTTTTTGAGCTAAGTTCGCCCAATTATGAGATTGGTGCCCGACATTCTTCCTCCGATTACCTAAAAATAATTTCATCATATTCCCATTGTTGTTTTCCCGTAAACGCGCTTCAGCCTTCATTGAAAAATGAATTGGATACCGCGCAGTCTCAGCCAACGCAGGGATATTTTGAGTCCATTTCTTTACGCGCTCTGCTTCAGCAAAATTTGAGAACGGTACTCTACAACCATGTGAATAACGTATACGCCGATACCGTTGAGCAATGGGCTACAAAAAACAATGTGGTTCGTTTAAATGGGTTAGGCAAAGACTTAGGCATGCATACCATTGCCCTGATGGAAAGTGGGAGAATAGATTTTGGCTATGTAGGGCACCGCGAGCTTTCAGCATTACCAGAAGAAGAACTCGATGCGCTTAATGTTTATCAAATCAGTGAACTGTCCCAGCAGCTAAGAGGAACAAAGCGCTTACTGTGTTCTAAGAGTGAGCTAGGACAAGCGGTAACGAGTGATCTAGACAGCGCGCTGACTCACATTACATCTACGCCTATGACGAGCCAAACCTTAAGAGACATTAATTTTGTGGCAGATGGATACCCTTTATTTCTTAAACCGCTTTTTGATGAAAGGTGGAGTAAAGTTATGCTCAACGAATCATGTGATAGTGCGACTCATTTGGAGCTATACAAAAATCTATAGTTCAGCGTGACTCACTAATCAGGTGAGTTAAAAAGTTATCCTACGTGACGCCAACCCAATCCGCTTTTCCAGTCATCGCGCCTGAATCATGGGTGTTCCCGAACTCCATTTCCAAACTCATCATTTTAGCAAGAGGTTGGAAATGGAGGAGATACGTACGGTAACTTAGCTTATTCCATCTTCACCAGTGCAATTTCACCCACTTCAATACCACGCCAACTGTTTTTAGGTGCGCGTTTGAGTGGTGGTAATATAAATTGAAGCCCTGTGATCTGGTGAATATCCAAAGGGGATTGCTCTTCAAATGGCCCCATAGTAACTGGCATAAATATAGGATACGCACGAGTTAATAAGGTCGCAGTGGGTTTTAGGGCCGAAACAGGAAGAATCAAGGTTTTCCATTCGTCACTTACAGTAAAATCAGTGCCGTAAGCCAGCCCATCGTTAGCAATAACGCCAAATTGCAACCTGTCGCTTTTGCCTAATGAACGAACGCGTAGTGCAATAGCGTTATATTCCTCTAAGGAACGATCTATCAAAGTGGCATTCTTAGGGAGATCCGTACGCAGTAATGGACCACCAGTCTGTAGGTTATCGTCAAAGACTTTGAGCGTCACTGTTTCGCCCTCCAATATGGCCGAAGAGGCCGGCCAGCTTACAGTGTTTTGCGGAGGTACAAACGTCCCTCTCGCTTCGCTTGGATCAAAGAGAAGTACAGGAGTACCAGCAGGTTGCAATAACGTGTGATAGTAAGCACTATTCAAGAAATCCCAATCCTGTGGTTTGCCAGGTTGGTTATCAGGGTAGGTTACTGTGATATCACCATCTGTAACGGTAAAGGCGTATTCCAATTTACCAGACAGTTTCCACATATCGTCATTCTCTAGTGTGACGTGGTAAACCCCTTTACCTTCTTGCTGCATAGGTAAAGTAACGAAGTCACTGTGGCCCTCATAACGTACATTTAAGGTAACGACTGGATTAGGCGTTATACTTTGTACCGTCGCACTAAAGGTTAAGGCATCGCCAAGAGTGCGCTGACGTTGGGGGTGGTGAGTCACTATGGTTTCACTTGGTTTAATTGGTGGTAAGTAATAGGCCGAGTCTATGTCACCTGATGGCTTTGCTTCTGATGGTGATAGCCAATATACCCCAGGCGTGACAACGAAATTACCCCCTGAAGCCTGAGTTTGATAGTCGTTGCCTTCATTGATGCCAGTGACGACAAAGCGCTGGCCTAGACCAGGTAAAGAAAGGGTCATACTATTAGCTTTGACTGATAGGCGGCTCACTTCACGGTTCAGACTGGAGTTCTGATGAGGATCTTGCAAACTGATCACATCGGGAAATACCTCTAATCGCCATTGTTTGTCGCCCTGTTTATCTAAAAAGTAGGCGCCAGAGCCTGAGTAATTAACTAACTCAGATGAGCCAACCCCAGCAATGTGAGTGAGGCTATCGATATCTTTAGGGCTGCGAGTGGTGCTGTTTGTATAGTAAAACTGTTTAGTATCATCAAACACCGATAAATCAGTGAGGTAATCCAGCGTCGTATGATGAAACTGGTTACTTTGTGGGTACGCAGGTGCGTGATAGTCTTGGGGTAAAGTACGAAACTCTTCACCGGCAATCATCAGACTTATTGCTTTCGCTGGCGTATACAATAAGTTTAAGTAGTGCGTATTGTAGTCTGAGTTAGTGTCTGCAATTACTGCAGGGTCGTAAGCGAACTGAGTGGCCCATTGAAACCCCGCGTCGCGAAAGCTTCGTGCCATCGCGGGGTACGTTACGCTATTTGTAATATCCGCCGCGTCAAATTCGTAAATCATACGCGCTTTATCGCTGCACCCGCTGATATCGCTAAATGGGTTGGTATACGTTGAAACCGCAGGCAGTACATTGGTATTCAACGCACTGTATTTTAATAAACCAGTGGGATACCACTGATACGCGATACCATCTATTGACGTGTTACATACCGCTTTGGCAAAGTCTCTCTGGTCACCTTGTTCACTAATGTTATAGAACAAAGGCTTGGTAACACCTGCGTCTTTGACCGTTTTAATCAAGGATTCGATATACGCCGCACTCTTTTGTGGGGCTAAGCGATGTTTGGGCTCATTAAAAAGCTCAAAGGCGATAATTTCAGGGTCGCTACCAAGGGGTTGCCCAGTGTAACGGTTTTTGTGCGCCATAAACTGAGTCAGATAGCGCTGCTGGACGGCAATAAGCGCAGGCTTTTCATTCATATCGTTTTTGCTGTAGCCCACTGCAAATCCAGGCTCAGCGGGATCTGGTTCGGGATAGCCCGTTCCCCACCATGCAATGGGAGTGATGATAGCGCGAATGCCATGCTCTTGAAGGCGCATCATCAGATAATCGAATAACTCAAGATATTCATTGTCGATGAGATTGCCTTCTTTATCGCTGATGGCTTTGTCCCATACGTGAATGCGATAGGCATTTAGCTTAAGCCGAGCCATATGGTCGACGTCTATATCGATAGCGACTTTGTGATCGATTCCACGCCGAGCGATAGCGCGATAACCATAGGCAAACGGTGCACTGTAGTTGGCACCAAACAAGTAGACTGGGTCGCCGTTGTCCCATAACAACCGACCGTTTTCTATTGTCACGGGGGTAGGGGGTAACGTGGTATTGGTCAAACTTACTGCGCTACTTGAGCCTGCTGTAGTTAAGCTCATAGTAGCCAAAACGATTGAGGTTGCGAATATTTTTGAGAACATCTTAACTTTCCTACCAGTTAGGCTTCACGATAGCCATTAGGGTTAGACGACTGCCATCGCCAACTGTCTTTCACCATGTCTTCTAAGGTGCGGATGGCTTGCCATCCCAACACCCCCAGTGACTAATATATGCATGGGTCTTTCCTTACTCTTCAAGTGACAATGTTGCAGGTTTTAGACCTTTGGCAGTAACCGTGATTTCGGCGCTTTTAAGTGTTTCACCGATTTCAATTAATAAAGCACCTTCTCCCCGTGATGTCGTAATGGGGCTCTGATTTAATAATCTAATATCGCCTTCAACTTCAGCATTCAGCTCGATATTATTTGTGCGAACAGGATTGCCCTTAGCATCTACCATTTGTGCGTATACAAATACTTTGTCTTTCACGTAGGGAGTAGGAGCAATACCTGAGGTGTCGAGTCGTAGTGTTAACGCAGTAGCTTGCTCAGGTGTGGTGACGCTATGACGGGCGACAATTTTATCACTAATAAGCGCTTCAGCACGCAATGTACCAGGCTCGAAGTTGTCTATTGTGAAGGTAAAGGGAGGATGCGCTAAGTGCGTACTCAAAGCATCAGTGTCGGGGCTTTGCGTCGTAATTAAGCGATCGTTGAGGTAAAGCGCGACGCGCTCGGCATTTGAGAAAACGCGCACATTAGTGCTTGACGTTTCATCCCAATTACTTGCGATATACACCATGGGACCGCTTTCAAATTGCGGGGCCTGTTCGTCTGCATTCCTTTGACTTTGGAAAAAGTAATAGCTGAATTTAGGCTGGCGATAAATACTGGCGATACCCGAAGCTTCAATGTCATCGGCGTAGCCGCGGTTATAATCAAACATTACCCAGTAACCGTCTGCAAAGGCGGGTACGGTAAAGTTGTCATTGTGGGCTTCTTGAAGGTTCTTTGCCTGTTGCAGCAGGCGCTTTTCACCACTATTTAGTAATTGACGGCTAGTGCGTTCATCTTCCTGCAAATCTTGCCAGCTATCCTGATTTAAACCCGCGTTTTGCGCGTAATATTCCCAGTCCCCGTACTCAGATACAATGTAAGGGACTGTGGGTGTTTCGTAATGCTGCAATCGGTGTTGTCGGGCTTGTACAAAAATATCGTAGCCTAGTTCCCATCCTGCGGAATAGGCGCCAGGGTATTCGGCATGTACTGTAGCAGATAGTGCTGCGATAAATTCGTCCGGCATGTCTGATTCGTTTAATGAGCACTCCCATGCAATGACGCTAGCGTGATTACGGTCTCGGCGTAGCAAATCAGCACACGCTTTTAAGGTATGAGCTTCGAACTCTTTAGTGGGGTTGTAATATTGCCAACCCAATATTGCATCCAGTAACACTAAGCCCAATTCATCCGCCGCCTTCATAAATGCTGTTGAGTGAGGGTAGTGGGACAGTCGAACGTAGTCGAAACCCGCCGATTTGATTTTTACGGCATCGCGGTAATCAGCCTGAGCAGAGGTTGCGTAGCCAACAAAGGGATATTCCTGGTGGCGGTTGACACCGCGGAGAAAGGTTTTTTCACCGTTTATCAGTAGCTCATTTTTATCATTGAAGACAAACGAGCGAATACCGATGTTTCGCGATTGATGTTCTATAGTTGTATCGTCATGCGACAATACAGTGTCCAGTGTGTATAAATTGGGGTGCTGAGGAGACCATAAGGCAGGTTCAGTTACTGTAATTAACTGATTAAAATGAAGCTTTTCACCTGCCGGCAGAGTGTATTGTTGGCTTACCTTGTGAACGTCACTTCCATCAAGTGACAAAGTTTGGGTTAGAGTAAAAGTTTTTTCTTCACCGCTGGTGTTAGCTACATGTGTTTTAATGTTTACTTCAGATTTCACTTTATCGACTAAAGGGAAAGTGACAAAAACACCGCCACCAGCCACTTCGTTAGCGTGCATCTCATCGGTAATCATCAAGGGATTTTTTACCAGAAGATTAACATCGCGATATAAGCCACCGTAGGTATTAAAATCAAGCAATGTAAGTGGCTTCGGGCCTGTAACGTCATTGTCACGGTTATCTAAGCGCACGCGGAGGGTATTCCTTCCTGACACCAGGTAAGGGCTTAAATCGAAAGTGAATGGTAAATATCCACCTAAGTGAGTACCCACTTTCTCATCATTAAGCCAAACCTCTGTAGCATTCATTGCTCCCTCAAAACGAATAAACACCGCTTGCTCAAGCCACTCTACCGGCACTGAAAACGATTTTTGATACCAGGCAATACCTTGCCATTGGTCATTTACCACTTCAGGCTCTAACTGGGGAGTGTGTGGAAGAGAAATAGTTTCCCATGCTTGGGTTATTTGCTCGGGCGTAATTGCCTCATCCGCCTTTTTAAATTGCCAGTCTTGATTGAAAGGAACCACTTCACTTAGAAAATGCGATGAAGAATGCGGTGGATTAGAAGAAGACGAGAAGGGCTGGCACGCGCCTAACCACAACAGACAACAGAGTAAAAAGCTAAATCGGAAAATAGAAGTCATTGCTCTAGCCTAGATGAATTTAAAAATAGACAAGCCTAGTTGGCTTAAATGCAAAAAGGCACTGCCCTTATATAAAAGAGCAGTGCCGATACAACACACTTACATCGCGTATTGGAAGCCTAATAAATAACGGCGTCCCCACTCAGCGTATTGACGTGGACGAGTCGGGTCGTTGTCAAAGTATGACGTCGACGCTTCATTCGTCAGGTTTTGACCTTGCAACATAACTTTGAAGTTTTCTGTCACTTCGTAGGCAATGCTGGCATCAACTGTGGCTTCGTCATCTATAGTGAAAACGGCACCTGGGTCCCAGCTACCTACGCTAGTGTATGCACTGCGGTAGTTATATGACACCTTCGCATCAATGCCTGCTTTGTAATACCAAAGAGTTAAACTACCCACATTTTTAGATAAACCACCCATGATTAATGGGTTATTTTCAGGTTCAAACTCAGTCACATTCGTATCTGTATAGCTGTAGTTGGTATAAACTCCCAAACCATCAAAAGGCTCTGGCAGCATGTTAAACGCTTGCTGGTACATCACTTCAACGCCGCGAATCTGGCCACCATCACCGTTCACAGGGCCGGTAAATTGGTAACTCTCACCATTGATATTAAGTGTATCTGTAGCTGCACCTACATGACTCTTTAGGTCTTTAAAGAAGAGTGACACGGTAAGAGCAGCATCCTCAGCAAAGAAATATTCATAGCCCAAGTCAACTTGATCCGCGATGAACGGGTTTAGCTGAGGGTTACCGCCAGAAGCAGTGTTAACCGTAGAAGATGTGTTAAGTTGTAAGCCTGTACGCATTTCAATGAGTGGCGGACGAGATATCGCACGTGAAAGTCCAAAGCGAATTTGCGAATCTTCCGTAATGTCAAAACGTAAGTTTAGCGCAGGCAGCACCTCACTGTAGTCATGGTCAATCGATACCGCAGTTAGCTCTCCCCCGTCAGTTTGCTGGAAACCGGTTGAAGTAGATTCGGTATTGATATAACGCACACCTACATTACCCGTGTACGAGATACCGCCAATTTCACCTAACAGATTAAATTGAACGTATAACGCAGTATTAGTTTCTTGAACATTCCAGCTATTAAGTATATCGGCATTAGTCTGGGTATGCTGGTTGCGGTTATCTATCCCGCCAAACGCTTCCTGCGCTACTTCTGACCAATTTCGTATGCTGTAAAGCGCAGGGACGTCATAGCCTTCACCAAGCTCGTAAGTAAAGGCGTCTACATTGGCACTGCTATTGGCTACACTTTGTTGCCAGCTAACCACATCATTGTCTTTTTCTCTATCTGTCCAACGCCCGCCGAAGCTCATGGCATCAATAATTCCCCACTCTATAGGCCGAGAGAAATCAAGCTTGGCAGTGATCATTTCATCTTCTAACAGGCGGTCATTGTCCACCTGCATGTAGTTAAGGCCGTAATCTGTAGTATCGCTCACGTCATAACCGGTGCCAATTGATAAGCGGTCAGTGGTAGTGTCCCAGCTATAGTCCATGCCGTTTGCATCCGCATCAGCATCCCAATACCACGACTGAATGTTCACCCAGCGCGAGGTAATTGACGCTTCTGAGTAGCCGATATCCGCGTTAAATTTCCATACATCGCCAAGCCATTCAGCATTTAAACCTGTACTGACGAGTTCGTTTTTCTGGAACCAAGTAGAATTATTTGCAGTGTGGCTACCGCCCCACAACATTCCACCTGAAACAATTTGTTCTGAACCATCGGGTTTAGTAATGATTTGCGGTGGGTTACTGGCATTTGCAACGTTCCAGTTATTTAAGCCACCCCAGTTACCCCAGCCGTCGAACCAGATTTGGTCTTCTCGTTCTTCAATATCAAATTTGGAATAAAAGAGGTCATACTTTAGCTCTAAACTTTCATTTGGTAGCCATTGAAGTACCGTCATTGCACCAATTCTCTGGTTGTCACCGCCTTTCGTAGCCGTCTGTGCTCCCCAAGGGGCCGCTTCAGGGATGCCATTACCATTAACATCACCCTGATCAGCCGGAACATTGTTGTATTCCCACGAGGTAACATCTTTTTGTAGCGAGGGTTGGTCTTGAACGGCAACGCCAAACGCAATACCAAATGTATCTGAAATAGGGTCGATATAACTGAAATTAGCGCGATAACCTTGGGAGTCGGCTGTGGGGATATCGTCTGCTAAAGGGTAATCCATCAAGTGCCCGCTGATGTTGACGGCCCTTTGATCTTTGGTCAAGGGTTCAACGAACTGCATGTTAACTAGGCCAGAGATACCCCCTTCAATATTACTTGCTAAAGGGCTTTTAAATACTTCAACAGAGCTAATAAGCTCCGCAGGGAATTGTTCATAACGAACACTACGACTTGGTTCACCGCTAACAATTTCTCGGCCATTCATGGTTGCAAGGTTAAGGCGCGGCCCCATACCTCGAATAGAAATCTGACTCGCGTTTCCGCGATCACGGTCTGCTGCAATACCCGGTAAGCGCGCGAGGGCATCAGTGATTGTCACATCGGGAAGTTGTCCCAGGTCATCCGTGGAGATAATTTCTACCGTCGAATCAGCTAACTTCTTATGCTGTAGTGAACGGGTTAATGTGCTACCGAAACCACGGACAGTGATAACTTCGGTTTCGCTGATATCAGCTTGTTTATCAACATCGGCCGCTTCTTGTGCTGAAGCAATGCTGATATTTAAGCATTGCGCTACCGCAAGTGCAGTCAAACCTAACTTGAATTGTGTCTTCATTCTATTACCCCCAAGGTAAATTTTTTAATAGTGTCTTGAGTCGTGTCGAGTGTGTTTTTAGCGTCTTGGTAGGCGTTTGTAGGGATGGCCACCATAAACAGTAACAACTTTATAACATAGTTGGGTAAACGTTTACCATAAAAATGTTAAGAGAAATTGAATGTTTTATAGACGGTAATAAATAGTAGGCTGTAAACAAAGAAGACTGTTGAGGTAAGTTTGAACGCTGTACGCTAGATTTTTAGCGCTCTGTAATGACTTTTTGAATGAAGAGTCTTCACTTCAATACAGAGCTTTCAGGTCGTTTAGAGAACAGTGCGGTATAGGAGGAAGGAAAACGATAATGGCCTAATAAAAAACCAATATTAGGGGTTATCGTTTTCCTTTATGCCAAATAGGAGAGCCCGATTTGGTTTTCAGGGACGCTCTAATGCGATGTCCGCTACAAATTAACTACAGCGGATGCGGTCGACTGCCGCTTTCCAACCATCATAGGCTTGATCACGTTCTTGCTTGGTCAATCTTGGAGTGAAAACGCTATCACTCTTCCAACACTGGGTTAAATCGTCGATTGAATTGAAGACACCAGCCTGTAATCCTGCCAAGAAAGCAGCACCAAGAGCGGTGGTTTCCGTAATCTCAGGGCGTTCTACTTCAGCGCCCAAGATGTCTGAAAGAAAGCCCATAAGCCAATCATTACGCGACATACCTCCATCTACACGAATAGTTGTGGGGCGAGCGCCATCGCTTTCCATTGCTTTTTGCAAGTCCTTAGTCTGATAGCAAACAGACTGAAGTCCCGCTGCAACGATTTCGCTAATGCCTGTGTCGCGGGTTAAACCTAAAATTGCGCCACGGGCATCTGGATCCCAATAAGGTGCGCCTAAACCAGTAAATGCCGGGACAAGGAACACGCCGTTATCTTGTCTTGCTCGCTGTGCAAGTGCCTCCGATTCGGCGGCATCGTCGATAAGCTTCAGGCCATCTCTTAGCCATTGAACGGTTGCGCCGGCCATAAAAATACTGCCTTCAAGCGCATAAGTCGTTTTGCCGTTTAAACGATACCCAACGGTGGTGAGTAATCGATTTTTCGATTGCAAAGGGGCGTCACCAGTGTTCAATATCATAAAACAGCCGGTACCGTAGGTGCTCTTGGCCATGCCTTTTTCAAAGCACGCTTGGCCTACTAATGCTGCTTGCTGGTCGCCTGCTACGCCTTGGATAGGAATAGCTCTGCCTATGATGTCTTCTTTCGTTACACCAAAGTCAGCCGCACAATCCATCACCTCGGGTAGCATTGAGCGTGGGATATTGAATTTATTAAGTAATTTCTCATCCCAGCATTGGTTATTGATGTCGAACAGCATTGTACGCGAGGCATTGGTGGCATCAGTTTTGTGAGACTCACCACCCGTTAAGCGCCATATAAGGAACGTGTCTACGGTTCCAAACAGCAGCTCTCCGTCCTCGGCTTGCTGTCTTGCACCTTCTACATTGTCTAATATCCAAGCTACTTTTGTGGCAGAGAAATAAGGGTCTAACAGAAGCCCTGTCGATTCAGTAATGTGTGAAACGAGCTCTTCGTCTTCGCTTAAATCACGACAAAGCTGGGCTGTGCGTCTGTCTTGCCAAACGATAGCCGGGTAGACAGGCTCGCCAGTGTTTTTATTCCACACTAAGGTTGTTTCGCGCTGGTTAGTGATACCAACGGCTGCGATATCTGATGGTGTTAATGAACATTTATTGAAAACTTCTTTGAGGGTAGAGACAACGCTTTCCCAAATTTCCTCTGGATCATGCTCAACCCAGCCATCTTTCGGATATTTTTGAGAGAATTCCTGCTGTGCAATAGCGTCTATACTGCCCTTTGGAGAAAAAATGATGCTGCGAGAGCTTGTTGTACCTTGGTCAATGGCAAGGATATGTTGTCCCATAAGGTCACTCCTGAAGATAGTTTTCATAGAGTTTGCATCATTTACACAGGATTAACAATGCTATATTTTCGAAAACGAACATTGGCGTTTCGTTTTGTTATGGGAACATTGAAGTTAAGCACGTATAATTGATGTAATTTTCTAATTCTGAGGACTCGCGATGAATCAAACGCAAAGACACGAAAAAATTGTTGGGCTTATAAAGCTACATGGTTTTATGTCTATTGATGATTTGGTCAGTGCTTGCGAAGTTACGCCGCAAACAATCCGCCGAGACCTTAACCAGCTTGCCGAAAACGGTGTGGTGAGCCGCTATCATGGTGGTGCTGGCCTTAACAGAAGTTGGGAAAACACACCATATCAGGAAAGGAAAACCCAAAACAGCGAAGTCAAAGAGAAAATTGCTGAGGCAGTGGCTGCGATGATCCCTGACGGCGCATCGTTGTTCATTAATATCGGTACGACGACGGAAATGATTGCAACTAAGTTGCTCAACCACAAAAATCTTCACGTGGTAACCAACAATATTCACGTTGCTACCATTCTTTCGGCTAAAGAGGATTTCTCCGTCATAATTGCTGCCGGTGAAGTTCGCTATCGCGATGGCGGAATCATTGGCGAGGCGACCTGCGATTTTATGAGCCAGTTCCGCATGGATTACGGCATAATCGGTATCAGTGGTATTAGTTCGGACGGTGCACTACTTGACTTTGATTTCAGAGAAGTGAAAGTGTCCCAAGCTATTTTGGAACATACTCAACACGTTATATTAGCTGCCGACTACAGTAAGTTTGAACGCCGCGCAATGGTGGAGCAGGGGCACATTTCACAGGTTGATTGCTTAGTTTGTGATAAAACGCCGCCGCCCAGCATAAGCAAGATAATCGAAGAAAATAACATCACCTTTGTCAAAGCGTGACCATCTATTTGCTATAGTTTTCCACTACTCTTAAACCTGTTCTCGGTTTTGCTCGCATTCTACTTGGCGGCAGCCTTCTTTAAACATTACGCACTGTTGCCGCAAGCGCTCTTACACACCACATATTTTTCAATATAAATCAGTCAAATATTGTTGCGGCTGGATTTATTCATTCCTTTTAACTACGAATTTTAACCTTCTTTAATGTTCGTAAATGTTCGTTTTGTGTTGACATGTTTTCTTTTTGCTTGTCAAATAGACAACCATATGAGGATATCCATATAAATACCACTAGAGGCAATGTATGAGTCAAAGCAATCAAACTGAACAGACAGTCGACGTGTTAGTCGTTGGCGGCGGTGTTAACGGCGTAGGCGTGGCGCTTGACGCTGCGGGACGCGGGCTTTCGGTTGCTTTGTGCGAGAAAGGCGACCTCGCAGGCGCAACGTCTTCTTCTAGCAGCAAATTGATTCATGGTGGGCTTAGGTATTTAGAACATTATGAATTTCGCTTAGTGAAAGAAGCGCTGGCAGAACGTGAAGTGTTGTTGAAGAAAGCGCCTCACATCATGTGGCCGCTACGTTTTCGTTTGCCTCACCAAAAGCATTTACGCCCTGCGTGGATGATACGAATTGGTTTATTCCTCTATGACTCGCTGGCTAAGCGCAATATGTTGCCGCGCTCACGTAAGCTAACGACCACCAGTGAAAGCCCGCTGGTTAGCGATATTTCAACGTGTTTTGAATACTCAGATGGTTGGGTAGATGACGCACGCTTAGTGGTACTAAATGCACTAGCTGCCCAAGATCAGGGGGCGAAGATATATACGCGTACTGAATGCGTTAAAGCTGAAAAGTTAGATAATTTGTGGAATGTGGAGCTTAAAACGTCTCAAGGGAAAACGTTTTCAGTTAAGGCCAGGTCAATTGTTAATGCGGCTGGGCCGTGGGCAGTATCGTTTATAGATCGCTTGGTAAATATTCACAACCCCAATGCGATGCGCATGGTGAAGGGAAGCCACTTTGTCGTTCCCAAGCTATATAACTCTGATGAAGCGTACATTCTGCAAAATAAAGACGGGCGTATTGTATTTGTGATCCCTTACGAAGGTGATTTCTCACTTGTGGGCACAACAGACGAAGACTTTAAAGGTAACCCGTCAGACGCTGCAATTTCAAACGAAGAGACTGATTACTTAATTGACGTCGTAAACAACTACTTCAAATCCAAGATAACACGCGAAGATATAGTCCATACTTACAGTGGCGTGCGCCCACTCTTGGAAGAGAAAAACGCGTCAGCACAAGAACTTACTCGGGACTATAAAGTAGAGCTTAAGGGTGAGGCTGGAAAGCCCGTATTACTGAATATCTTCGGCGGCAAGATTACAACCTATCGAAAGCTTTCAGAGCACGCGGTAGATAAACTTGTCTCATGTTTCCCGAAAGCGAAAAAAGCGTGGACCAAAGAAGTACCGCTACCAGGTGGTGCATTTGAAAGTCAAGAATCGCTAGTTGCTCAACTAACTTCCGAGTTTTCTTGGCTGGACAGCGCTATCGCTGAACGCTACGCAAGACAGTATGGCTTACTATGTTATAAGTTTCTTAAAGGTAAAGCGTCAGTCGATGCTTTGGGGACTCATTTCGGGGCTGGTATGTATCAGGCAGAAGTTGACTACCTTATAGAGTGCGAGTGGGCTTGTTGTCTAGAAGACGTGATTTGGCGCAGAACAAAACATGGATTACGCTTGGACAAAGCCCGGCAGGAAGCGCTGTCCTCTTATATCTCAACGAAAGTTTCTGGCGCAGTTCAATCGGATGAGTCTGTTAATGCTGTATTGGCAAGCGCCTAACCCGTGAAAAGGTACGCATTAGAAGGAGCCATCTTTGCTTGAAAAGCGATAAGGTGGCTCGATCGCCATTGATTAGCTAGCCCAACAGGATAAAGTAGACGACTTAAAATGAACATGGACGTGATAAACAATACTTCCGTCAAGGAAGTCGTACTTATAAGGCACGGTAAGCCTCTCTCGGCGCATAATGACAAAGTAAACTCAGCTCAATATGCTCAGTGGGTGCGTAACTATGATAAATCGATACTCGATCCAACAAGTCACCCAAAGCAGAAGACCCATATCGACGACAGCTACATTGTGGTTAGCCCGTTACTAAGGGCTAAATTGTCTGCGGCTTATTACGGCGCGACTCAAATTGATGAAGAGTTGCCCCACCTTAAAGAAATGGATATTCCTTATTACAAACTTCCGTTCATCTTGCGCAGTTGGCACTGGGTCGTCTTAAGCCGTGCACTATGGTTTATAGGATTTAAAGGTCGATTTGAAAGTTTCAAAGCTGCCAAGCAAAGGGTTAACCTTGTTTCCGAGCGTATCGAAAAACTGTGTGAGAAGCACAAGCGGATAGTGCTATTCGGGCATGGCATGACTAACTATTACACCCGAAAATCACTCATAAGAAATGGCTGGCAATTAAAGCAAAAAGACGGTGATTTTTGGGGAATTACGATATTGCACAAGCCATTGCCATAATGCGGAGTCTTCGTTTTTTAACCAGAAATTCTTAAGGTTTATTTATACCTACTTCATTTTTTCTTCAAAATGTCGATAAAATAGAACAATGCCTAACAAGCGCTAACGACTTGAACAAAGGCATGGGGAATCGACAATGAATAAAACCAACAAAAAGAAACCTTCCACGTCTAATGTTTTTAAAGCGGCTATTGCAGCTATTTTTGCAATTACCCTTGGCGTTACTATCAACTTTCTTCATACCGACGAGCAAGACACCACAACCATCGCATTTGCACTAAACCTAGATACGTTTAAGCGTCACGTCGTCTCGTCTCACTGGCAATGGCGAGTGCGCCAACCCACTACTATGATAATGCTGATTCACTACAACGAGTCGGGCAAAGAAACGAATCGTACTCCGGTGCGAATGAATCACAACGGATGGCCGACCGCAGAGCTTTCTAGTGAAGGGTGTGAAAAAATATGGACGTCGCTAGTGGCGACACCACTGCGCGTGGACGGCTTTAAGATCCATGCAGACTATTACGCTGAACTTGAAGAGAACGAAGACAACTATTGGTGCCGCTTCAGCTTGAGTAGCGGCGCGTATTTCGACTATTTTCCTGCAAACGGAACAGTAACAAATTTAAGCGATTAAACTGGCCACATAAACGAGGATGCACAATATAGGCCTATGCTTATATAGGTATTTGTTCTATTTAGATAATTAGTCTACTTTTGAGTTAATGCCATGTTACTCATTGGCGCCATAAGGTATTGTTGATTATAAGATAATACTCGGCATTAACGAATTAAGTAGATATATGCTTTCAAGCTTATTTTTTTCGAAAAGTAAAAAAACTAGCGTCACTGTAGGCGTGTCGGTCTGTGCTTCTGAGCTACATATTGTGGCTATAGAGCGCAGTGGCGACGCTGTTTCACTTAATTCTGTTTCTTCAGTCCCCTATGATCAGCATCAGCCTCTCAAGCAACAGCTATCGGCGGCGTTAAGCCCGTTTGCTAAATCGACCTGTAATGTTTCTATAGTGCTTTCACAGGATATGTACCACATGGTACAGGTTGATAAGCCAGAAATGGCAGAAGAGGACATTACAACGGCGTTACCGTGGACTCTCGGAGAGTTGGTTCCCTATGACTCCGGTAACATGGTTTTAGACTATGTCGACTACCCGGTTAAAAGTCGGACTGGCGGCCAAAAGATAAATGTATTCGCTGCCGAAAAGTCCTCACTTGCTGCCGTCGCAGCGAGCATGGCAAAAAAGAAAGACAAGCAGCTTACACATATCCATACCAAACGGGGCTAGGGCGTGTATATGGTCTCCCCCTTTATTGCAAGAGTAAACATGC
>CETE01033394.1_pt1 | contig 16473 bp, 16 predicted proteins | sample 531241 | NCBI WGS metagenome assembly CETE01 (sample SAMEA2622336, study PRJEB7988) | marine metagenome | biome: marine biome (ENVO:00000447); feature: deep chlorophyll maximum layer (ENVO:xxxxxxxx); material: "saline water (ENVO:00002010), including plankton (ENVO:xxxxxxxx)" | depth 30 m
CGTGAAAGGCGATCAATATGCATGTTGCATGGAGTCACCTGACTCCAGGTGGAGGCCACCCCAACGAGAGGCTTACTAAAGTCCTCTCTTTTGAAGCCAACCGGATATAGCATCGCACGGCTGGGTGCCCTGTCTGGGCCGTCCAGTACCTTTGAAGAATACTGTCGTCTCTGGTCGTCGCTCACAGGCGGGACTCTTTCAGGCCTCCCACCGGCGTCAAGCGAGGAGGCACACAAGCGGGAAAAACCCATCGGCCTTCATCCGGGACGCCATAGGCAGGTCGTGGCCGCTCACAGCGCTCGGTTTCGCAATTCCACACGACTTTCTAGGCCAAAAACGGCCCGCAACAGTCCGTGAAGCAGGAAGAACCGTCCTGTCCTTGCCTTTCCGAGCCGTCTGGCATAAGTCCACCGCAATCCAATGGCCAGTCACCGTGTCCTTGTCGCGGACCCCATCAGTGAACATGGGGTCGCCCTCTTAAACGACCACCCCGACATTTCTGCCGACTTTATCCCTGATCTCGGTTCCCAGCCCGACAAGCTGATGGAAATTATCGGGGACTACGATGCACTTATCGTCCGGTCCCAAACCAAGCCGAATGCTGAGGTCATCGCTCGCGGCTCCCGGCTCCAGGCCATCGGCCGCGCAGGAGTCGGTGTGGATAACATCGATCGGGAAGCAGCAAGCGCTCATGGAGTGATCGTCATGAATACCCCCACGGGCAATACAGTGTCGACGGCAGAGCACGCCTTTGCCCTCATGCTCGCTACCGCTCGTAATATCGCACCAGCTCATGCTGGCGTCCTCGATGGTGATTTTAAAAGGGCAAGAAAAGCCTTCTCCGGCATCGAACTGAATGGCAAGCGCCTTGCCGTGATCGGCATGGGCCGGATTGGGAGTGAATTTGTTAAAAGAGCACAGGGATTCAACATGAAGGTTGTCGCTTTTGACCCATTCCTGACGCAGGCGAGGGCTGATGAGATGAAGATCGAACTGGCAGATTCGCCCGATGCGGTGCTCGACGGAGCTGACGTCGTTACCCTCCACGTGCCTCTGACAGATGATACCAGGCATATCATTAATGCTGAGCGCCTGGCCCTGATGAATAAGGGTGGACTGGTAGTAAACTGCGCCCGGGGCGGGCTTATCGATGAGGATGCCCTAAAGGCAGCAATCGATACCGGACATATTGCCGGTTGCGCTCTGGACGTCTTCGAGAACGAACCTCCATCCGAAGATCACCCGCTATTTTCCTGCGAAAAGCACATCGCGTTTACCCCACACCTCGGAGCATCCACTGCAGAAGCGCAGGAGAACGTCGGTATTCAGGTTGCTGAGCAGATCCGGGACTTTCTGACGACCGGAGAGATTCGTAATGCCATCAATATGCCATCTCTCGATGCGGCAGCCTTGGCACAGCTCGGACCGTATCTGAATCTTGCGACTGCACTCGGTAAAGTCCTCGCCAAGCTGGGACCCGCAAGCCCGGACTCCCTGAGGGTCTCGTATCATGGAGCCCTCGCCGAGCAGGACACTGGACTGGTGTCTCGCCATGTCCTCACGGCCCTTCTTTCCGTAGCGTGTAACGAAGGACAGGTGAACATCGTCAATGCTCCCGCAGTCGCCAAAAGCATGGGACTCGATCTCACGGAGTCCACCATCAGCGCGGCAACGGAATTTTCGGAGCTCCTCGTGGCTGAACTGACGAAGGGTGATGCAAAGTTTCGCCTCGCTGGTACTATTATCGGTAGAACTCCCCGAATCGTGGAGATCGATCGCACGTTCGTTGACACGAATATCGAAGGGCATTTCCTCATCGTTTCCAATGACGACAGACCCGGAATCGTGGGGGCAATCGGCTCTACCCTCGGACAAGCCGACGTCAATATCGCCAACATGTCCCTGGCTCGCAACAAGCAGGACGGGAGCGCGCTCACCATCATTGAAGTCGACCAACCACTTGCTGGTGAGGTGATGGATAACCTCAGGGGTGTTGGCGGCATCCTTTCGGTTACAGGAGTAACCCTGTGATAAGAATCCGCTGTTTCTTATATCGCCCTAGCGCCGGTTGAACCTTGCCATCTCCCGATCGGCCTCTCTCATTTCTACACGCTTTTTCAAATCGTGTCTCTGGTCGGCATGGCTCTTGCCCTTCCCCAGGCCGAACTCGACCTTAACTCGGCTCCCCTTGAAATAAAGCCGGAGACAAGGAAGTGTATATCCTTTCTCGTCGGTGGCCTGAGCAAGCTTAAGGATTTCATTTTTGTGGAGGAGTAATCGCCGGGGACGTTTCGGCGAATGCTGGAAATACTCTCCCGCCGCCTGCCACGGTTGAATATCGCAACCGTAGAGGAAGGCCTCCCTGCGCTCGATGCGGACAAAGGCATCTGAGATATTTACCTTCCCTTCCCTTATGGACTTAACTTCAGTACCCCGGAGCTGAATCCCGGCCTCGAGGACGTCTGAAATAGAATAGTCGCGACGTGCCTTTTTATTTCTGGCTACATCCCGACTCATGACCCGGACTCCGCTGCAGGTGAGCCTGCCCGGTCACTCAGCATTTGATTCCTCGGCAATCTTAACCTTGCCCTCGATAATTTCCGTCAGCGCAATATCCGCAGCGCCCATACTTGGCACGGTATCGATTAGGGGAGCACGCCCGGTGTTCAGTTGTTGAACCCGCTTGGAAACCATATTGATGAGAATCTGCGGATCGGGGACGAGTTCTGCTGCCTGCTCTACGAGATCACTTTTCATGGGTCTACCGGAAAATCCAGATACCGGCTTCGGCTGCTCGAAGGGAATTACGTTATCAGCCTCCATCAGCACGTTCTGGTTCGTAACATGGGAAGAGATAAATCTTCCCGCTCAAGACTTTGGAGAGACCACACTTCGAGACTTCATACAAGAAATTTTGCGCATTGCCCTGTAATTCTCAAAAATAGAAGGGTTTTACACGAGTCCAGATAGCCACCGTTATTTATTCCCGCGTCCCTCCAGCATCTCTGTGGTCAGGAAGAATATCATCAGCCCTAAACTAACCCCAGTCCGCTGAGCGGAACCTTCTGGCTCTCAGCGCTAGAACCCCTCTTTTGCAATATGCTACTTTGGGTTCCCCAAAACCCCTGCCCTGCATGCCACTCCTCATCGTTTAAAAACCCCTGTAAGACCATCAGGATCGATCCGTCGACGAGGTTGAATCATGAATAACGCTGTAAACTTCCGGATCAGGTTTACCTCCCTGCTATCTCCAGTGTAAGCGGCGCGTGGAGCCTATCCAGACAAATGGCGTCCCGTCGCGCTACCTCACTGTTGAGCAAGCCATCCCGGATTCAAGCTTTCAAGGATGCCAGCACAGCTAAAACTTACATCAGATTGATACCAACTCGCTTGAGAATGGCCACCAGTCCAAGGAAAAGAATCACAGTTACAAGACAGTTGATGGCAAGGGCAGTTCCAAAGCCCCAGCCATTACGTAGCATCCAAGGAAGAAGGAGAAACATGGGAAGCGTCGGAAGGACAAACCAGAATGTCCCCTCCGCGTGATTGGCAATACGACTGGCATCCTGCCCTTCCACTCGCATCCAGATCATGGCTAGGAGAGAAGTCAAAGGGAGGGCTACCAGCAGCGCAGATATGCGGTCATGGAAAATCTGGACCTTGGTCACCATCAGGATCACGAGCGCCGTCAGGAAAAGCTTAGCGATATCCATCCAACTGAAGCTTAATACCTGATCCCAAGGAACTTTACTCATTTTCGGCTCGTGGTTGCTCAAGACAGATCCTGCACGTTATAGTAACCCATGCAAGATCTGCTCATACTGCTCGCTTTCACCTTTCTACTGGGCTCCTGCTCGCCAAATAAGCTCAATGAGCCCTCGGGCACCTCGCCCAAAAATTTTCCAACGCCCGTCCGCTCTGAGATTCAGGTGCCACGAGCTACCAACCTGCATGGGACCCAGAAGGCACGTATCGGAATGAAAATCTGGAAAAACGAATCCGGAGGCAAAGAGAGCGGTCTGACTCACTGGAATGTTGGCGAGGAATTTCCCTCTCTGGGGATTGGGCATTTCATCTGGTATCCACACGGGTTTGATGGCCGTTGGACAGAAACATGGCCCGAATTTGTCAAATTCGCACAGGCGAGAAGATCACTCAACATTCCCGCGGTCGCTCTCCTGCCTGATTGCCCATGGCGTGGCCGGGAAGAATTTCAGCGGGAATTTAACGGTCCCGCACTCTCCGGGCTTCGGCGCTGGCTGGCTGCCACAATTGAGCTCCAGACCGATTTCATCATGGCGAAGTCCCGGGCGGCTCTACCGAAAATCATGAACGCTGCTCCAGCCTCGCGACGGGCGCACATCAAAGATTGCTATGAGAAAGTCGCAACAACTGTCAACGGCGCTTACTCCTTGATCGATTACGTCAATTTCAAGGGCGACGGAACAAACCCCCGGGAACAATACAGGGGACAGGGCTGGGGGCTGATGTGGGTGCTGAAGGAAATGCTCCCGGTTCCAACCGGTCAAGCTGCGGCCAGGGAATTCGCGGCTGCGGCCAAGCGGTGCCTCGATCGGCGGGTTCAAAACTCGCCCCCTGACAGAGGGGAGCAACGTTGGACAGCGGGCTGGCACAACCGCTGTAACACCTACGTGGCTCCCTTCTGAAGCTCAGAAGCTTCTTCATCTCTTACCCGTTTCGTTTGGCTTGACCCTCTCTCCTTGCGATGCAAGCTGCCGCTGATGGCTATCGAAACTACCCTTGTTCTCTTCAAACCCGACGGCATTCAGCAGGGCCTCTCGGGTGTCGTGTTGGATCGCTTCCTCAAAGAGGGATTCCGTATTCGCGGCCTCAAGATGCTTGAGGCGAGTGATGAGCTTATTAATGAGCACTACTCTCATATCGTGCAGTTTGACTTTTTTCCTGCGATTCAATCGTTCATGCAGGAGACCCCGATTATCGCCCTCGCGCTGGAAGCCGAAGACGGCATCAGCAGGGCAAGGAAGCTTCTTGGGCCGACCGACTCCAAGGAGGCAGAAGAAGGAACGATCCGTGGCGATTACGGCTGCAAGGATGAATCCTCCAAAACGCGGAATATCTGCCACGCCTCTGATAGTCCCGAAGCAGCTGAAGCCGAGCTCCGCCGATTCTTCAGTGAAGGAGAGATCTTCTCCTGAATCAAAGGGCCGCCGCGGGCATTGATCCCCGGCATCTTCGTTCGGCGACATTAATCCTTGCGGAGCACCACAAGGAATGGGCTGACTTCGGTTCCTTCCAGCCCGTGGGTATCCATCACGGCTCCCCGCAAAGCGAGTTTTTGAGCAGCCTTGAGCACAGCACTACTTTCCTCCAGCCCACCCGGGTGACCGCGGTAACACGCCACGGTGAGAATTCCCTTTGCCCGGATTATCTCCCAAGCACTCTCGAGTGCGATCAGGGTTTCCTCACATCGGGTGCAGATTTGCTGATCCCCACCTGGAAGATATCCTAGATTGAACATCACGGCCGCGACTGGATTGACGACGTGATCACCAAGCCCGACATGGCTCGCCCTGATAAGGGATACTCTCTCACTCGGAACTCCTGACGCATCAAGATTCGCCCGGGTGGCAGCAAGGGCTGCCTCCTGAACGTCAAAGGCAAGAACCCGCCCACCAGCACCAACAAGTTTCGCCAAGAATACAGTATCATGGCCATTTCCGGCAGTGGCATCAACGACCTCCTCCCCTGGTTTCACCGCTGTTCGCACCGCCAAGTGCGCTCTCTCGGTAATTCGCATCGTTGTAGTTCTAGCCCAGGAAGGCACCAAGGTTCAAATCTTCCTCAATTTCTCGCTTCTCACAAAGGTAGGCCGCTAATCGATCAGCTACTCCCGGGGCATAAAGCACTCCCTTGGACCCAAGCCCGTTAAAAATAAGAAGGTTCTCATTATCCGGGTGAGACCCGATTACCGGGCGACTCTGCCGGATAATCGGACGAACGCCTGCCACATGCTCCACCGTCTCAAACGGGCGTGAAGTAAATGAGCATACTAGCTTCTCGAGCTGATTCCGACCGCAAATCGTTACCGCATCTGTTAGATCATTCCAGCTGTAGGTAGACCCAACCCGGAAGAGGCTTTGCCCGAGCGGAACCATCCAGCCATTACGGCTGAGGACACGATCCTCAGATTGCCCTGGGATTCGAACGGTCAGAATTTCACCTTTTGCTCTGCGCTCCGGAAGAAAATCGAATGGGCCCCCACCAAGACCCGCCGCCCCAGTGCACATGACAGTGGTCAGCTTAACGTTCAGCGCATTGGCAGCGTCAAAATCTCTGGTCTCAAGTAACCCTAAATCCCGAAAAAACACACCGGACGCCTCGAGAAACCGTCTGGTATCCAGACGGCCCCCACCTTTCCATGCCACTCCCCCGTAGGGTGCCTCACAGGGACAATCCTCCTCAGCGAGAAAAGCTTCTGTCCAGGGATGCAATAGCTTGTTCTTACGATCGAAGGTTTGGCGCTCTTCTGAGTTAGCGAAAAGCCGCAAGATCGGAATCTCATGAAACACCTTTTCCTCAAGAACAACTTCCACCTCGCGATAAAAACCAAGGGCTTCGTCGAGAAATTCAGCAAGGCGCCAGCTCGGATTCAGATTTTGACCGGTCACTGGGGTGAGAAGCCCGGCTGAGATTGCAGAAGTGCTCCGTCCCTCACCAAGATGCACTAGCCGGAAATTTTGCCCTCTGCTCCAGAGGCGCCAAGCGAGACAGGTTCCAGCTAATCCCTGCCCGACGATAGTTAGTTGTCCTCGCATGGAGCCTTGTTCTTCTTCTGAAACCCCCGGAAAATTCGTCTTCAGGTGAGAGGCCAAATCAACGGGATTAGTAGACAGGCAATCACTCCTACAAGGATGTTAAGGGGCAATCCAAAGAAGACAAAGTCACGGTAGTTGTATCCTCCTGGCCCGTACACCAGAAGATTTGTCTGATATCCCATGGGCGTGGCCATCGCAGTAGAGGCAGCGAAGGCGACGGCCATAATAAAGGGTTCCGGATGACATCCCAGCTTAGCCGCAAGTTCAATTCCCAGCGGGGCGCAAAGGACAGCAGCAGGCTTGTTCAAAATTAAAAGGCTCAATGCCGCCGCCATGAAATAAAACACCCATAGTGTCACTCCGGGACCCCACCCTCCTGTGGCCTTGTAGAGCTGCCCTGCCGCAATCTCGAGAGCACCGGTTTGATCCATGGCTGTGCCTAGAGCGATCATTCCCGCGATCAGGACCAGAACCGACCAATCGATAGAGCTGTAGGCGTCCCGAGCAGTAACAACTCCCGACAACACGAGAAACGCAGCTCCCGCAAGCGCCAGCACACTGATCGGAGCGAGACCAGTGGCAGCAAGCAGAACCACCATCAGAATGGTTCCCAGAGCAAGAGGAGCTTTATGGGGTTCAACGACCTCATCATGGACCCCCTCAAGCAAGATGAACTCATTCTTTCTTCTTAAACTCTCCAGCGCATCGGAAGACCCACGAACGAGAAGAATATCCCCCATCCTGAGTTCGAGATCAGCAATTTCACGCTGGTGGTGCCGCCCACGCCGCTGCAGAGCAAATACCGAAACATCAAAGCGCTGGCGCAGCCCAAGTTCCCGGCAACTCTGACCAATGAGGGGCGACTCCGGCGCAACCATCAGTTCAAAGAGGGTCATTTCTACCCGTTTCACCTCCGAGCTATCGTCCTCGAGTTCAGGCGCGATACTGATGGAGTGCCGCCTGTCGAGTTCGAGAATCTTGTTCAGTTCACCGCGGATCAGGAGAACATCACCTTCATGAAGAAGCATCTCTCCCTCCAGACGCTGGACACGATCGCCCCGAATGAGTTCGGCAACCTTGATCCCCGCTGATGCGAGCGGTGTGTCCGAGAGGTTCTTTCCGATGAGATCTGAATCTAACCCTATGCTCACCTGTGTAATATATTCCTTGGCTTCATCCGCCGACAGGGTTGAGGCAATCGTCGTATGATTAGGTAGAAAGCGCCAAGAAAACATAAGCAGATAGGCCATTCCCACCAATACGATAAGGACGCCTACCCCGGTGAACTCAAACATCCCTACGCCAAAACCGATCTCGGCAGCGTAGGAAGCAATCAGGATATTCGACGAAGTCCCAATCAAGGTGCAGCTGCCGCCCAGCATTGAAGCAAACGAGATCGGCATGAGAAACTTGGAGGGACTGGCACCAAGACGCGCACAGACAGTCAATACTGCCGGTATGAATACGACTACTACCGGAGTGTTGTTAATGAAGGCCGACATGAAGCACACCGCACAAAGGGCCATCACCATGAACCGCATTGGGCTGCCGCGTGAAAAATCTGCCAATTTTGCCCCCAGGGCTCGAACCAGACCACTCCTCATGAGGGCGGCACTCAGGACGAACATTGCCGCAATGGTCACCAGCGCTTCATTACTGAATCCAAGAAGAAGATCCTTCGGCTTCAGGATGCCAAGAGCACCTAGTACGACGATAATCAAGAGACCTACAATGTCTGTCCTGACCCGGTCGGTGACAAATAACACGACCGTGAGCAACAGCATCACGTAAACCACTATTACTTCCCAACTCATTCGTACACCGCTAGGAATGCACCTCCTGCCGTGAGTGGTCAATCTGAACCGCAGCCCACTGCATCACGTTCTGGGAAACGAGCTTGGCTAAAGCGTAAAATTGGGACTCTGCCTGAGGAAGCTCCGGGGATTTTCATAAATCACCTTTTCGACAAGCTCGCTGGCATGTTGGCGTTTCTTCATCTCCAAGGCACACTTGATGACGGCCAGAGGATCGGAAATTCCCCAGTCACACGCAGAATTCATCCAAATACGCTCCATCCCGAATGTTTCCAGGATATCGATGGCCCTCCCCGGTGTACATTTTGACTCAGGATAGAGCGTCATTCCCGCCCAGAATCCCGCATCAAGAGCAATGGCCGCGGTATGCTCTTCGACATGATCGATAACCACACGATCTGGATTAACCTGAGCGTTTTTCAAAGCGTCCACGATCAGACGAGTCCCCTTGAGCTTATCCTCCAGATGAGGAGTATGAACCAGGATGGGGAGATCATGCTCCTTTGCGAGAGCGATGTGCTCTTCCAGAATCGTATGTTCGTTTTTTGTATTCTTGTTCAGGCCGATCTCTCCAATACCGAGCACGGTAGGCTTGGCGAGGAACTCGGGAATGATAGATAAGACCTCTCTGCCGAAAACGACATCATCACTTTCCTTCGGATTGATGCAGAGCCAGGTAAAATGAGGGATTCCAAATTTTGCAGCTCGGGCAGGTTCATACTGGGTTAACTGACGGAAATAATCCTTGAAGCCTTCTACCGATCCTCGGTCGTATCCAGCCCAGAAAGCAGGTTCACAAAGAGCCTCACAACCGGCCTGCGCGATAGACTGGTAGTCATCCGTGGTCCGACTGACCATGTGGGCGTGCGGTTCGATATAACGCATGATGTTCTCTGGTGTGCAGGTGAAATTTGAGGCAGTGCTTCCTAGTCTTGGGGTGCACCGTAAGCGAATTGGATCGTAGCGCTTTCCACCGGCTCTGTTGAATGATCAGAAAGTGATTCCAGGACAGCCTTGGCTCGGGGTTGATCCCCCGGATTCAACATCGCATCCATGGCCTTGAGAAAGCCTGAATGACGAAAATCACTTTCTCCCTCATGACGGTCGAGCCGGTCCAGAAATGCGGCAATGTCGATCAACTTGTAGCGAGCATCCATGAAATAGAGGTCGAGGATGTCAGTCTTGCTGGGCATGGGGAGAATGTAGCCACCCAGAAAAGAATTCTGAAGGAGTAATTTGGCATAAAATCTACTGGCTCATTGTCGTTTCCCGGGGAATACAGGTCTGCACATGGGAGAACGTGACTTGGGAATACAACCTTTTGACCTTCTGATGGAGGCCTGGGGACTCACGAATACGAACCTGGTTGAAACTTCACCTGAGCAGCTCACTCACAAGCAGGTAAGGCGTGCCAGGTCGGGACGCCAGCTCACCCTCAAGATGATGATGAAAATCAACCGCACCTTCAATATCGCCATCTGGTCAAAGCTCGATAATGAGCAGAAGGAAAAGTTTATCGAATATGGACATCGAGATCTCTTCTCCTATGCGAAGGGCCACGAGAGCGGTTCTCCGGACCCCAACAAAGAACTGGCCGCAGAGATTCGGGGTTGACCACGTCCCCGGCCAAGCTTCACTCGGTCCTCCACTCGTGCTTGTATGAACCTTTCCTCATGAAGCAAATCTTGTCATCACTTCGTTCGTACCGTGCATCTTGATCACAACCACCACCTGTCCTACTGCACGAACATTCATCCTGCTGAAACGTGGTCGGAAACACTGGGTGCGCTGAAGGAGCACACCTTGAAAGTCCGGGCCGAGGTGTGTCCGGAAGAACAGCCCTATGCGATCGGCTTGCGCCTGTCTGCAGGCGCGGCCAACGAACTTCTGGAGGGCGAGAATCTTCCATTCTTCAAGGCGTGGCTCTCCGAGCATGGCTGCTATGTCTTCACCATCAATGGATTCCCCTACGGATCTTTCCACGGAACTCGCGTGAAGGAGAACGTCTATCGCCCGGACTGGTCCTCACCGGAGCGACTACTCTACACGAACAATCTGTTCGATATCATGGCGCAACTGGCACCCGAAGGCGTGGAGGGATCGGTTTCAACCCTCCCCGGTTCATTCAAATCCTTCGAAGCTGACGAAATTGCCATCTTCAGGAATCTCGAGTCCTGCGCGCAACATATTGATCTGCTGTCAGAGCGAACTGGACGAGATCTTCACCTCGGGCTGGAGCCTGAGCCTCTCGGCCACTTTGAACACACCCGGGACACTATTGCCTTTTTTGATCGCTTGCTGGATAGCTCTGACGATCCAGACCTACTTCTCCGCAGAATTGGGATTAATTATGATACCTGCCACTTCGCCGTAGAATTCGATGATTGTCACACGGCTCTTGATACCTTCAGGGGGGCTGGATTACGGATTTCCAAGGTTCACCTTTCCAACGCTCTCGCTTTCGACCTTGAGAGCCCCGGCTCCCTTGAGGCAATCGCGCAATTTCACGAGCCCACCTATCTGCATCAGCTTATAACTGCTGGAAACGGGAAAAATCTATATTTTACGGACCTGCCGGAAGCTCTTACGGAGCTCAGACAACCTGCATTCGCAACCCACGGACAGCAGGAAGCTCGAGTCCATTTTCATATACCCTTATATGCCGAACCAGAACCTCCCCTTCGATCAACCAAAGATCATGTCGGGGATCTCTTTAGTTACCGAAGAGCCCATCCGGGATTCTGCTCTCACTTCGAGATTGAAACCTACACTTGGGGGGTCCTCCCGGGAGACCTCCAGAAACCAATCGTGAGGCAGATTGCTGAAGAATATCGCTGGGTCCTTTCTCAACTTTAACCGCCGCCGAACTGGACCTCCTGCCCGTGAGAGAAAAGAGTCAGCGTTTTCTTGATCTCCTTGCCATTGGGCGAGTATCGAATCTCCCTACGGTCTGGTCAAACGTGCTCACGGGTTTTCTGGTAGCAAGGTGCTTCCACGAAGTGCCGGAAAATATGGGCGGAGAAATCGGCCTTATCGCTCTGCTTCTGGGCTCTACCAGCTGTGCCTATCTCTTCGGCACTTTTCTGAACGACTGGAAGGATGCCCATTTTGATGAGCAATACCGTCCCGAGCGTGCGATTCCTAGTGGTCGCTGGTCCCGCCGTGCAATTGGTCGTATCGCATTCGCGCTTTCAATACTCGCCGCTGCCCTGCTTATACCCCTCAGCCTGTCTTCCGTCATTGTCCCCATTCTCGGGGGCGCACTTCTCACAAGCATCGTCTGCTATACTATTCTCCATAAGAAAACCCCGGTAGCAATTATTCCGATGGGACTATGCCGGGGCCTCCTCTATCCGCTTGGCTTTTTCAGTGCCGCAAGCGGGTCTCCCGAACTGGGGCAATCTATTCATCCAGTTCCCATCATCGTCCTAATCGGCGTGGGAGCTCTCGTCTATGTGGCCGGACTCACTCTCGCGGCCCGTTACGAAAGCGGGCCCGCTGGAGGAGCCATTCCCCGACTCACCCTGCGCCTTCTCCTTTTCGCCTGCCTTCTCACTCACAACTGGTGGTGGATCACTGGGAAATCCGGAAACCTAGGAGGAACTTCCGTCTTCCTGTCTGCCCTCCCGGCTATCGCTGTATTCGTTCTCTGGACCGCCCGCAGTCTATGCGTTCTTCGAAGATCAGTCCCAGCATTCGTCTCGCGCTCACTTGCGGGCATTTGCCTCGTAGATCTGCTGGCGTTTCCCGGGATCACGATCATGTTGCAGACATCCAGCGCCTCCGTAATGCCATACCTCACCCTTCTCCCCGCTCTGCCCTTATCATGCATGGTCCTTTCCTTGATTCTGCAGCGAATTGCACCCGCAACCTGAGTCCTTGCGGAGAAACCAAAAGGAATACCTCACCTTTGATCCTGGTTTGAAAATGCACACCAATAGCAGTGAGAAAGGGAATCCTCCCCCGAACCTTCCCGAGAGATATTCCCATTTCCTGCTCCGACGCAAAAGCTGGTTCCTTACCATTCTTGGCATCGCGACCCTCCTCGCCCTTGCCGGACTGACTCAATTGCGTTTTGACGGTGAACCCCGCGAGATTTTCAAACAGGGGGACAGGGAATTCGCCCTTCTCGAAGAATACTTTGAGCAATTTGGACCTGACGACAACGGCATCGTCGTCATTGTGGATGGGGAAATTTTCAGCAGCGCGTTCGCGCGGGCCCTCAGAGGCTTTACCAGAGACGTGCAGGCCCTGCCTGAGGTGCTTTCGGTTTTGAGCCTTCTCGATGTTCCAGGGCCTAACGAAGAGCCGCTCCTTCCGTCTCCAGATTGCGCTCCGCTACTTTTCGAGCAAGCGCGAGCCTCTGCGCAGGTTCACCCCTTTGCCTCTGGCCAGCTCGTTTCAACCGATGGTGAAACGATTCTGGTCAATATTGAGCTGGTTGAAGATGGACCGCAGACCATGGCCCGGGTGGCTCCGATCTACGAGGAACTGCTTCAGCTCCGTGAGCAGTGGTTCGGAAAACTCCCCTGCACAGCAAACTTTACGGGGAGTATTCCAGTGAGGGTTGAAACTCTCGCAAGCCTTCCGAAAGAATTTTTTGTGACCAGTTCTCTCGGAGCGCTCCTGGCCATGCTTGTCGCCCTGGGCCTGTTTAGAAGTCTGAGCGTTACCCTGGTTGTCGCTGCAGGGCCCGGGCTGGCGGTAGTGTGGACTCTGGGACTAATGGGATGGATCGGACTGAAGATAGATGGAATCAGCATTCCCCTACCGGCAATCGTATTTGTCGTCGCCTTTGCCAATGCCGTTCACATCATGATCGAAATCCGGCGTGCGAGGGATTGCTCGCGCTCCGAGTCCGCGCGCCGGGCCATCAGCCTCCTCGCTACTGCATGCGTCCTCACGGCACTCACAACGACCATTGGATTTGCCTCTCTGACTCTCGCGGAAACCGGTAGCGTCCAGAGATTCGGACTTGCTACCGCCGCCGGTTCCATTCTCGGGCTGATTTCAAATATTACCATTGTCCCGCTTCTTGCCTCCATCATTCGCCTGCCCAAAGCGCGAGTCGCCCGGCAATCCAGAGGCGAGGGCGGGGCCCGAGAATCTCTAACTCTTGTAACGCGGCTGGTAACTTCTCTCTCCCGACCACTCTCGGTGCTTACACTGATAGTGACCGCGGTCCTCATCTGGACTGCCACTCAGTTAAAGTCAGATATCGTCTGGACGGAAACCCTTCCCGTCGATTCCGAGATCAATCAAGCCTCCGACCTCGCTGACGAGGCGTTCGGGGGCATCATGCAGGTTCCCGTCATCGTGACCTGGGACCAGTCCCTTTCCTTCAGTCATCCCCGGACGCTTGAACTCATTGCCAAGATTCAGACCCTTCTCGAGGCGGATCCTACCTTTGGACCTTCGCTCTCCATCCTGAATTTCATGCCCGAGTCCCTGCGCGCTCTCCCGGCAGAAGCCCGCGAACAGATATTCATGCAGGCAATGCCAGCCGCACTTTCTGCCCGGATGCTGAAGCCTGATCTAAGGCGAACCGTCATCAACGTCCGGCTGCCAAACACTGGAGCAGCTGCAACTCGCCCTGCGGTAAAAGCTCTTCAAAAGGATCTCCAAAACCTGGAGCAGTTGTATCCGGATTTCTCTCTGCACGTCACGGGTTCCGCCGTGATTGCCGCAGAAAACATGTCCAATGTGATCAGAGATCTCGTGCGGAGCCTCTCCTTTGCCTCGGTCACGGTTTTCCTTGTACTCACCGTAGCCCTGCGCTCCCTCACTCTGGGACTTCTCAGTGTTATTCCCAATGCCTTCCCCCTCCTTTTCAACACCGGTCTTCTCTACTCCCTCGACAAGCCTCTTCAGATCAGCAGTGTTCTCACCTTCAGTATCTGCCTCGGAATTGCGGTCGATGACACTATCCACTTTCTGATTCGATTTATTCGGGAGCGTCGGGAAGGAGCCGATGTTCGTCTTGCGATCGACCGATCCTTCCGAACCGTGGGAGTGGCATTACTGATTACCACTGCTGTAATTTCCAGTGCCTTTCTGGCAGCCACCTTCAGTTCGATGCCGGGAATATCTTTCTTTGGAGGCCTTGCATGTTCCGCCATGGTAGCGGCCCTGATCGGAGATCTGGTCTTTCTTCCAGCTCTTCTGGACTGGGTCATGGGCCGAAAAGAACGGCGAAGGCAGGAAAGAATGCAGCGGCGGAAAGGTCTTCGCCTGTAATCGCGCGAAGCGCGATTTTCTTCTAGATCGTAGACGGGTAATACTCCCAGAAAGAGGAGGGCTGACAATTAACGAGATCCGGCTACAGTCGTGCGGTGTTTTCACGAATTTTGCTCGGCGTTTCCGGAGGGCTATGCCTCGCGCTCGCAAGCTGCATCGAGGGCGAGGAACAGATCTGGTTGAATGCCGATGGCTCCGGACGTGTTGAGGCTCGCTACAAGATGCCCTCTGCCGTAGCAAAAAGGATGGGGGACCCCGCTGAGCTGGTCCGGATCTTGCAGGAAGCGGCAGCACGGGATCCTCATGTCGAAATCACGCACCTTGCACACACTTCCGAGGCTGGAGGAGTTACCCTTGCGTTTTCCGGAACCTTTGATGATTTGAACAAGCTTGCCTCCTTTCCTAAACGACAACTCCGGGACACTTCAAATCCTGACAAACGGGTTCAAGCCGAAGTTCTTTTTGGTGAAGCATCCATGGTCATTGCCGATGATACCATTACCTACGACAGGGAGGTGGATATCAGTTGGCTTCTTCAATCGAACCCCGCAACAAAATCGATTGCTAAAATGCCGGCCCTCTTTGGCAAATCCAGCCTTACCTTCATATTGAATCTTCCCGGAGAAGCCGAGAAATCAAATGCCTCCTCGCAGTCAGAGGACAAACTCCGCCTCGAATGGAACTTCCCGCTTAAGGAAAACGCCAACGGGCCCATGTCTATGACAGCCAAAGCAGCTCTTGCAGGATCCAACCCACCCTGGCTGTTCCTCCTCGCCATCGTGCCTCTTGTGTTTTTCGTTCAGAACGCAAGAACCAGGAAAAAACTTGAGAGGTAATTCTGCTTTTTCCTGTTCCTAGCCCCGGAAAGAGAACTTCTGATGTCATGCTGATCGGATACCAATCAAGGCGTGGGTAGGTCATGCCTTCAGAGCTATAAGCCCAGGAACCAATCCGGCTCCACGACAGTGGAAATATATGACACTGTCTTCCCGGTGAACAGGATCGGTCCATCCGCACCGGGACGATCTACCTAAAGACCAAGTACCCGCAGACCATGATCGATCCAGAATCTCTCCCTCGAATACTCTCATGTGGGACCGGACCGGGGGCGTCCTCTATTACGAGTTCTCTCAAGAATTGCTCCGAGGTTGAGCATCTCCTTTCCTTCGGAAGAGAGGAGCAGGACTACCACATGGCGACGATAACCAGAACCAGACCAATGTCCGGAGCACTGGGGGAACTGACCAGCGATCACTCATATTCCGGAGCACTTGCGCGCGTGCTCGCGCCCGGCGAACTGGACCGGTTCTACCAATTTCTCTTCCAATTTGTGGACCATCTCCACCGCCGGGAGTCTCACTACCATTACCGGCCTCACGGACTGCAAACATTGCATGAATATGTGAACTACTATCATTTGATAGCAGATATCATTGCCAGCAAGATTCAGGAGCACCGAATCAACGTAGCGCTCTTCTTTAATGCGCCACACTTAGGCCATGATACTATTTGTTACCAGGTTGCCTCGCTCATGGGAATACCAACTCTCGTGCTCATGCAGACTATTTTCCCGAACAAGTTTCTTTCATGCTCCCGCATGGCTGATTGCGGGAATTTTGATTTCT
>CETE01046011.1_pt1 | contig 16290 bp, 14 predicted proteins | sample 531241 | NCBI WGS metagenome assembly CETE01 (sample SAMEA2622336, study PRJEB7988) | marine metagenome | biome: marine biome (ENVO:00000447); feature: deep chlorophyll maximum layer (ENVO:xxxxxxxx); material: "saline water (ENVO:00002010), including plankton (ENVO:xxxxxxxx)" | depth 30 m
AATAAAAAGGTAGTATATGAGAGAGTCAAAGATTACTGGGGGAAAGATTTATCAGTAAATAGAGGCTTCAATAATTTTGATAATATTATTTTTGAATACTTCAGGGATCGCCAAGTGCAGTTGGAGGCATTTAAGGCAAACGAGATAGATATTATTTTTGAAAATTCTTCAAAGAGATGGGCTACCGGTTATGATTTTTCTGCAAGGGATAACGGAGATGTAAAACTTGAGCTCTTTAAACTTAAAAATGTTCAGGGTATGCAAGCATTTGCAATGAATCTAAGAAAGCCCAAGTTTCAAGATTTAGCTGTAAGAAAAGCTCTTAATCTTGCCTTCGATTTCGAATGGCTGAACTCAAATTTATTCTATAATCAATATCAGAGGATCGATAGTTTCTTTGACAATTCGGAGTTGGAGTCTACATCTTTGCCTGATGGGCAGGAGTATGAGATATTGCTAGAAATAAGTAATTTGATTCCGGATGTAGTTTTTAATGAGGTTTATGAGAATCCTATTGGCGGTAGTCCACAAAATATGAGAAGAAATCTGAGAGAAGCTCAGACGCTATTAATGGATGCAGGCTATACAATTGTTGATGGCAAACTAATTGACAAAAATACAAATAAACCCTTTGTTATTGAGTTCCTCATATCGCAACCGGATATGGAAAGAATTATAACGCAATTTCAAACTAACCTCAGATCTATTGGTATTGAAGTTAGCATAAGATTGGTAGACACTGCACAATATCAATTAAGGACGGATCAGTTTGACTTTGATATTGTAGTTGCAACTTTTCCGCAAAGTTTGTCGCCTGGTAATGAGCAAAGAGACTATTGGGGCTCGGAGGCCGCTGACTCTGAAGGGAGTCGGAATATAATTGGTATAAAAGATGAAGCGATTGATCTACTTATTGATGGAATTATCTATGCAGATACGAGGGCTGAGCTTATATCAACAACAAAAGCATTGGATAGAGTATTAAAATGGAACTATTTTGTTGTCCCTCACTATTATTCAGAAGGGCTGAGAGTGGCAAGATGGAATAGGTTCGAATATTCTGATAATCTACCTGACTACAATGTAAACTTATTCACTTGGTGGAGTAAATAAACCCCATATACCAAAATATTGATCAGTTACTATGCTTGCATACACAATCAAACGACTACTTCTAATAATACCAACTATTCTTGGCATAATGGCAATAAGCTTTCTAATTATCCAATTTGCTCCTGGTGGACCAATTGAAAGGATAATTGCCCAAATTGAGGGAACTGATAGCTCAGCCTTATCAAGAATTTCTGGAGGTTACAGTGGGGATTTCAGCCAAGGTATTCAAAATTCGGATACAAATAGTAAATATCGGGGCAGTCAGGGCTTAGATCAAGACTTTATTTTAGAGCTCGAAAAACAATTTGGTTTTGATAAGCCACCAATTGAGAGATTCTTTCATATGATAATCAATTATATGACTTTTGATTTTGGTGAGAGTTATTATCGCGATATAAAAGTCATAGATCTCGTCAAGGAAAAACTGCCAGTATCAATATCTCTCGGGCTCTGGATGACCCTTATATCTTATATAATTTCAATTCCACTTGGAATGATGAAGGCAATTAGAGATGGCACAAAATTTGATCTTTGGACTTCAACGATTATTGTCGTTAGTTATGCTTTACCTGGTTTTTTGATAGCAATATTTTTGATAATATTTTTTGCTGGTGGGAGTTATCTTGACTGGTTTCCATTGAGAGGCTTAACATCAGATAATTTTCATGATTTGAGCCTATTTGGAAAAATAATTGATTACATGTGGCACATAACACTACCTCTTTTTTCAATGGTACTTGCTGCGTTCGCGACCACCACCTTATTGACAAAAAATTCATTTTTAGATGAAATTGGAAAGCAATACGTTCTGACGGCAAAGTCAAAAGGTTTGACTGATAATCAAGTGCTAAAAAGGCACGTTTTTCGTAATGCAATGCTAATCATAATATCTGGTTTTCCCGCAGCATTTATTTCAGCATTTTTTACTGGTTCACTTCTAATCGAGACAATTTTCTCATTAGATGGACTTGGTTTATTAAGTTTTGAGTCAATTATAAATAGGGACTATGCAGTAGTCTTTGCGACGCTATATATTTTTTCATTTATTGGTTTATTGATAAATCTAATCTCTGATCTCTTGTATCATTGGATTGACCCAAGGATTGATTTTGAAACGAGAGAGTTATAGTCGAGGCAGTTCAGATATATATAAATGTGGAACCCATACAAAAATATTACCCCAGTAACACGAAGAAGGCTGTATAATTTTAAAAAAAATAGACGCGCTTTCATATCATTGAGAATTTTCTTTTTTCTTTTCCTACTATCATTATTTTCTGAGCTTTTAATTAATGATAAGCCTGTCATCGCCTATTATAAGGGTGAAATACTCATGCCCATTTTCATCGATTATCCCGAAGAAAAATTTGGTGGATTTCTGGCGGTAACTGACTACAGGGACCCATTTATCTCAGATGAGATTCAAGCGAATGGCTGGATTTTGTGGCCTTTAGTTCGATATAATTACCAAACAATCAATTATGAGATTCCATCTCCAGCACCTTCACCACCATCTTTTTTAATCGAGAAGGAAATGCGATGTCAGAATTACCCGGGAGGCATCGATGATAAAAATTGCAATATTTGGAATTGGAATTGGCTTGGTACTGATGATCAAGGCAGGGATGTTTTGGCAAGATTAGTTTATGGTTTTCGTATTTCTGTCATATTTGGTCTAATTTTAACAGTTTTATCATCGTGTATTGGGATAATTGTTGGCGCATTACAGGGTTTTTTTGGTGGCCTAACCGATCTTTTTTCACAGAGATTAATCGAAATATGGAATTCAATTCCATCATTGTATCTGCTCATTATAATATCCGCTGTTATAACACCGTCCTTCTGGCTTCTTTTATTAATTTTATTACTTTTTTCATGGGTTAGTTTGGTTGGGGTGGTTAGAGCAGAATTTTTGAGAGCAAGAAACTTTGAATATGTGTTAGCTGCGAAAGCTTTAGGGGTGTCAAATATCAAAATCATGTTCAAGCACCTGCTACCAAATGCAATGGTTGCAACTTTAACATTCTTACCTTTCATATTAAATGGATCAATTGTTACTCTCACGTCGCTCGATTTTCTGGGTTTTGGCCTTCCCCCGGGATCGGCGTCACTTGGGGAGCTACTATCGCAAGGTAAAAATAATATTCATGCACCATGGCTAGGTTTGACTAGTTTCTTCGGTATTGCAGTTTTATTAAGTTTATTGATTTTTATCGGTGAAGGTGTAAGAGATGCCTTTGATCCGAGAAAGGTATTTATTGATTGACATGATTGAGAGCAATAAAAATATACTGCAAATAATAAATTTCTCGCTCAGCTTTCCTGCTAGTGGTAATGGAGAGTTTGGGATTAAGAATTTAAATATATCAATCCCTAAAGGTAAAACAATTTCTATTGTTGGTGAGTCCGGTTCAGGTAAAACTCTTACAGCATTATCAATATTAAGACTCAACCCAAATACATCCATAATTTCAGATGAGTCTAAGATTATTTTTCTAGGTAGAGATATACAGAAAATAGACAAGAGAGAGTTGAATACAATTAGGGGTAATGAAATATCTATGATTTTTCAAGAACCACTCAGCTCATTGAACCCATTACATACAGTTGAAAAACAAATTAGTGAAGCTTTAATACTGCATAAGACAAAAAAATCCCAAGACATTCGTGGCACAGTTATCGATTTAATGCGTAAAGTGAGGATTAATGAACCAGAGAAAAAGCTTGCAAGATATCCACATCAATTATCGGGTGGTGAGAGGCAAAGAGTTATGATTGCAATGGCTCTCTCAAATAATCCTAAACTTCTCATTGCAGATGAGCCAACAACTGCGCTCGATGTTACTGTACAATATGAAATTCTGAAGTTATTGAAAACCCTTCAGAATGAATTAGACCTAACTATATTATTTATTACGCATGACTTAAGTATTGTAAAAAATTTCACGGATTATGTCTATGTAATGCAAAATGGATGTTTAGTTGAAGAGGGTTCAACGAATGTGATATTTAATGCGCCGAGAGAAGCCTACACTCGGAGGTTGGTCGATGCTAGAAATCTTATAGGAAAAAGACGAAAAAGAAATAAGTCACTCGAGATATTGAAACTTAACTCTCTTAGTGCCCAATATGAGCAGAATAAATTATTTCGTAAGACAAAAGTCAATAAAGTTGTCAGTAATATCAGTTTATCAATTAACTTAGGGGAAACAATTGGTTTAGTTGGTGAGTCAGGTTCAGGTAAAACAACTATTGGATTATCAATTTTAAGACTTATAAAATCTGACGGTAGTATTGTATTTATGGGGGACGACCTCGCAAGAAAATCTTTCAAAGCTCTGAAAAAAAGGAGAAAAGATTTACAGATTGTATTTCAGGATCCTTTCGGATCACTATCACCAAGATTGACAGTAGAGCAGATAATTGAAGAAGGATTGATAGCGCAAGAAATTGAGTTAGATGTAAATAGTAGAAAGGAGAGGGTTCTCGAAACACTCAAAGATGTTGGCCTAGAACCTGACCAATTGAATAGATACCCGCATGAGTTCTCTGGTGGTCAGCGACAGAGAATTGCAATAGCAAGAGCGATTATATTAAGGCCAAAATTACTTGTTTTAGATGAGCCAACGAGTTCTTTGGATGCAACTGTCCAGTTGCAAATATTAAATTTGCTCAAAAAATTACAAGATAAATTTAATACTTCATATATTTTTATAAGCCACGATCTTCGTGTTATAAGATATATTTCGGATAGAGTGATGGTCTTAAACTCTGGTGAAATTATTGAGATGGATTACACAGAAAATATATTTAATAACCCTAAGAATGAGTATACAAAAAAATTAATTTCTTCAGCCCTTTTGGGTTAACTACATATAAATTAATTCCGGTATCATCCTTGCAACTGACTTAATATGATTATCTTCTTTATCTAATATTTCTCTTATCTTTATAAAATTTTCAATTCGTACATCCATACTGTTCATATTACTATGAATGATTTTATTTTTTTGTACATATATCGCTACATGACCTTCCCAAAAAATAATATCACCCCTTCTTAAATTACTGATTTCTGGATAAACCTCTGAGGTCTCACAGAATTTTTTACATTGCTGTATACTGTCCCTAGGGCACTCATAACCAACCGCATTGAGTGAAGTTTGAACCAATCCAGAACAATCTATTCCAAGAATAGTTCTCCCACCCCATTTATATGGTGCACCAACATAACTTTTTGCTACATCAACAAAATCAGTTTTTTTTTCGAGATTTCTCCGAATATGACTCATATTTATAAATCCATCCTCAAAATTAACTTTGACAAAATTATTTTTCATGTTCGACGAGTCACAAAAGACTCTTGAATTTCTGAATAAAGTTTTTTTAATAGGCGATTTTGGGTCTGGGCTGGAATATATGTGGGCACTATTCGAATTGATTTTAAGAGAAGAATTACTTAATTTATGGTCCCCAACTCTAGTAGCGTTTTTTACCACATAACCGCGATAGTCATCATTTGATAATCTTCCATATATCCACTCTTCATCTTCATCTTCAATCTTTATAAATTCACCGTAAAGAGCTTCTGATATTGTTTCAGAAGAATTTGATGGCTCTTTTTTAATATCTGTTTTGGGAATTGTAATAATGCGTTGAATGCTACACCTTCAAATTATTTATTAATATAAAGCTCTTTTATCAGCTGGTAAATAGCTCTGATGCCCTGTGCGGCTCCACCTTTGGGGATATACCGGTTTGTACCATTATTCCAGGAGTAAACATCGAAATGTAAATAATTATTTGTGTTAGTAATAAATTTTTTCAGAAACTCTGCTGCGATAATAGAGCCTGCAAACGGTGTATTTGGTGAATTATTCAGGTCTGAGATCTCATTATTGAGCCATTTTCCGTATGGCGCAAAAAATGGAAGTTCCCAAACTGGATCTTGAACATTTTGCGAAACTTCTTTTAGGGTGTTGGAAATTGCCTTACTCGTACTAAAGAATGGAACTATCTCTGGTCCCACCGCCACTCTTGCCGCTCCTGTCAAGGTAGCCATATCGATGATTAAGTCAGGAGAATCCTCATCAGCGAGTGTGAGAGAGTCTGCTAATATCAATCTACCCTCAGCATCAGTGTTTCCAATTTCAACCGTTAAACCTGATCTTGAACTTAAAATATCGCCAGGCCGGAAGGAATTACTTGAAATTGAGTTCTCAGCGATTGGTATTAATACTCTCAAGTTTAAATTCAGTTTATTCCCAATTATCATATTTGCGAGGCCCAATATATTTGCCGCCCCACCCATATCTTTTTTCATTAGAAGCATACCAGATGAAGGTTTAATATCTAAGCCACCTGTATCAAAAGTAATGCCTTTCCCAACTAGTGTAACTTTTGGATCATTTTTTTTCCCCCAATTAATCTCAACTAACCTTGGTTTATGTGAGCTTGCTTTTCCAACCTCGTATATAAGAGGGAAATTATATTTCATTAGATCTTCTCCGATAATTTCCGTAACTTTACAGTTTTTTTTCGAGAAATATTTTCCAATTATTTTTGCAAATTCTTCAGTTGTAAGTCTATTTGCGGGATGATTTATAAGATCCATTGTAAAAAAGATACTTTCTACATGTATACTTACCGCACTATGGATCTTACCAGGAAGAAAAAGCTTTGACGTGGAAATTGGTTCACTGTCATATTTATAGCAACCCAAAGCCCAGCTTATATATGGTAAAGTTTCGTCAGGATCTAAATTTGAAATGTAGTAATTATTACTAGGTAATTTTTTTGCCAAATTACTGCAAATAAATTTAGAGTAAACATCATTTTCATTTGGTTTTCCCAGTAAAACTTTTCTTATATTATCTTTATCCTTTGGGATTATGACCACCTCACCAGGATCAGCTGTGAATGTATTTTGCTCGATCCAACTTCTTTGATCTGGGTTTTCTCTAAGGTAGTTGTTTAATTTATCTTTGCTTATAAGCTCAATTTCAATTGCATTATTTCTATTTTTTGTGAACATTTTTTACCATTACAATAAATTAATATATATTTGCATCCAGTCCAGCCGCGATCGTTGCGCCGAGATGAAAGCATTGATCTTTAAAATTGTCATTCCAACTGCCCTTGAGTATAAGTGGTTTTTGTACCTCTTTCCACTTTAAACCAGTTATTATTCTTTTTATATTTACCTCAGTACCTGTACCATCATGTCCTGCTCGAATATATATTGCGTATGGCATACCATTTGTTTTATCGATACAGTGATTATAATTTCTGTCAAAAAAATCTTTGATAATCCCACTCATATAACCAAGGTTTTCGGTAGTACCAATTATTATTCCAGCTGAGTCTAGGATATGGTTATGGCTTACTTCTCGAGCATCGTAAGCCAATATTTTAATATTATTTGACTCAATAGATTTGGCACCTTTTTGTGTCTCGTAAAGTAATATCTCAGTATTTTTTGTTGGTAAATTTGATAATATAAGTAGTTTCTTCATCATCAATTTAGAGTAAATAACAAAGAAAGGATTTTCAATATAATCTTTTAATTATATATTTATAATAAGTGGTGCCGCAGGAGTGGATTGAACACTCGACCTCACCCTTACCAAGGGTGCGCTCTACCACTGAGCTACTGCGGCTTCATATGCATTTGTAAAATATTAATCAATCAAACATAATACAACTCGAAATATGGCAAAATTAAGAAAAAAAGACAATCAAAAATTAGCTACTGCTTTGAAAGAGAATTTGAAGAAACGAAAAGCTCAAGCAATCAAGAAAAAAGAAAAGAAAGCAAATAATAGCGAAGCAAAAGATGGATAAAATTCGAATTGTCGGCGGTAACAGGCTAAATGGAAAAGTTTCAATTTCGGGTTCAAAGAACTCGTCACTTCCTATTATGATTTCATCCATCCTAACGGATGATGTATTACAAATACATAATGTACCTAATCTAACAGATATAAAAACGCTCACATTTATTTTAGAGGAGCTTGGCGCAAGTATAAATCAAATTAGGGCAAAAGACAGCGATCTCAGCGGGGCTATTTCCATCAACATGGCTAATATAGGTAGCACAACAGCTGGGTACGAAAATGTTTCCAAAATGAGGGCAAGCTTTCTAGTAATCGGTCCTTTACTTGCAAGAGAGGGTCACGCTCGTGTTTCAATGCCAGGTGGTTGTGCCATTGGTACGCGTCCAGTTGATATTCATTTAAACGGCCTAAAAGCATTGGGTGCCGACGTCAAAGTTGAGAAGGGATTTGTCATAGCAGAGGCTAAGAAAGGCCTGACAGGTAATCATATTCGATTAGAAAAACCATCTGTAGGCGCAACTCAAAATTTAATTATGGCGTCATCACTTGCAAAGGGCGAAACGAAGATAAGCAACGCATCAATTGAGCCTGAAGTTTTAGATTTAATTGATTGCCTAAAAAAAATGGGAGCAAATATTGAGATAAACGAAAAAAATATATTTATTAATGGGCAAGAAACACTTCATGGTGCATCGCATACGGTCATGTCTGACAGGATTGAGGCTGTAACTTTTGCGATTGCGGCATGTATTACAAGAGGAAATTTAATATTGCAGGGTTGCGACCCAAGTGTCTTGGAACTACCTCTGCGTCTATTAAGAAATATTGGTTTCCAAATAAAAGAAATCGATAATGGCATACATGTTGATGACTGCCTGATAGATGAAATTAAACCCATAGTGCTTATAACGGAACCCTATCCTGGTTTTCCAACAGATTTACAAGCACAGTTTATGGCATTACTTTCACAAGCGGACGGTGTTTCAGTGATAAATGAAAAAATTTTTGAAAATAGATTTATGCATGTGCAGGAATTAGTTAGAATGGGAGCAGATATATATTTAGATGGAGACCAAGCAATAATAACTGGCAAAGCAAATTTAGTGGGTGCTCAAGTAATGGCTACAGATCTTAGAGCATCTGTATCCCTTGTAATTGCAGCCTTATGCGCAGAAGGAGAAACCATAATAAATAGAGTTTATCATTTAGATCGGGGTTTTGAAAATTTAGAGAAAAAATTATCAAATTGCGGTGCAGACATAGAGAGAATAAGATAGAATTTAGAATGAAAAAAATATTTAATATTAACGACATGAAGTCAATGAGTGAGTTTTATCAGCAACAAGCTAAAAGGAAGCTGAACTTTAATGAAATCTCCGGTGAAGTTGATGCTATAATTTCATCAATCAAGAAAAGTAAAGACTCCGCACTTCTAAGGTATACTAATGAGCTTGATAATAACCAGTTATCACAAGAAGATTTAAAACTCGATAAGAATTTGTTGAGCAAAAGTATTGAAAATATAAGTAAAGAACTTTTAAGTTCCTTAAATTATGCGCATGATAGAATTCTTGCATACCATAAAAAATTAAAACCTGAAAATCTATCTTACACAGATCAAATTAATGTTAAAATCGAGCAAAGATGGACACCAATAGAGTCGGTTGGTGTCTATGTACCAGGTGGGAAGGCAATGTATCCAAGCAGTGTCCTAATGAATGTTATACCGGCACAAGTGGCGGGTGTTAGCCGCATTGTAATGGTAACACCATCTATGAATGGTGTCCTAAATAGTTCGATACTAGCGGCGGCGAGTATTTGTAATGTGGAAGAAGTCTATAGGATTGGCGGAGCCCAAGCTATTGCAGCTCTTGCATATGGGACTGATAAAATAGATAAAGTTGATATGATTGTAGGTCCCGGGAATAGTTATGTTGCAGCTGCAAAAAAACAGGTTTTTGGTGACGTAGGTATTGATATGGTCGCAGGACCTTCAGAAGTTATGGTTGTTGCTGATGCAGATATGGATATAGAATGGGTTGTAGAAGATCTTTTTGCACAAGCAGAGCACGACGACAATGCCCAATCAATTCTTGTAACAAAGGATATTGATTTTGCAAAAAGTGTTCTGGAACGAATAAATCAAAGATTAGAGGATCTTGATGATAGCGAAACCCTTAAAAAAAGTTGGACCCAGTATGGTTGTATAATAATATGTGATACAAGTGAAGAAATCATAAAATTTATAAATGAACTAGCCCCTGAACATTTGCAGTTATGTACGTCAGATGCGCGCGATTTATCTGAGCAAGTTAAAAATGCTGGGGCAATATTTGTTGGTAAATATACACCAGAAGCAGCTGGTGATTATGTTGTTGGAACGAATCACGTATTACCTACAATGCAAACCGCACGATTTTCCTCTGGGCTATCTGTTCAGACTTTTATGAAACGAACATCTGTTGTTGAGTGTGATAAATCGAATTTTAATGAAATAGCCCCAAGCGCAATTACAATCGCTGAGCAAGAGGGTCTCACATCACACGCTGACTCATTAAGGGCGAGATTGAACCGAGAAGATGATTAAGAAAGATGGCTCCACGCTTAATATTAGCTAGTAATTCAATCCGTAGGTATGATTTATTAGGCCAAGTTGGGATTGTCCCTGATATCGTTGACCCTAGTAACGTGGATGAAACTATTAAAGATCAGAGCTTGTCACCACATCAAATAGCCCTGATGCTCGCGAGGAAAAAAGCGCATTCTGTTTCCGAAAATGGACAATATAAAAATGACTTTATATTAGCTGCAGACACAGTCGTTGCAATCGGTAGAACAGTTATGGAAAAAACTGAAGATATTGAAAAGGCGAGAGAAATCTTGAATTCATTATCTGGCCGTAACCACAGAGTTTTTACCGCTGTATGTGTACGAGATCAAAAAGGTATTTTTTATAATAGGACTGTTGAGACACGGGTTAAATTTAAGACGTTATCCGAAAGTGAAATACATCGCTATCTCAAAACGGGTGAATGGAGGGGCAAGGCAGGAGCATACGCCATACAGGGCATTGCAGGAGGATTTGTCATAAGACTAATTGGCTCATACTCGTCAGTGGTCGGCTTACCTTTATATGAGACTTTAAATTTACTCAATGGAATTGGCTTTAATGCACAAAATAAACCGAAAAATAAATAAATACACTAATTACTGGATATACTCAGGATTACTTATTTTTATAGTAATGATGGTACTTTTCTATTTCGTTCATTCAAATACTCAAAGTAATAGTTTTGATGAGGAGCAGAGCTGGATAAGCTATAAGTTTATTAATAATAATTTGGTCATGGAATTTCCATATCTGATAAAAAAAAGATGTTTGATAAAAGAGGTAAGGTATGGAATTAATAACGCAAAACCAAATAATATCCTTGTGATGCCAATGTGTGAAAGTGAAATTAAGGAAATAGAGAAATATAGAACTATCCCGCCATCAACATCGAAGGTTAGCTTGTATCTCATCATGATTGATGGTACTAAAACAAAAGCTCGAGAATTCTATGTTAATTAAAAATTGTAATTAATTGATATCTTATTATGTAGATGTAAGTTATGAAAAAAGAAAAATGCCCAATGTGTAAAAAATCATCGAGCTCAAAATTCGAACCCTTTTGTTCTGAGAAATGCGCAAACAAGGATTTGGGTAATTGGCTTACTGGAAAATATTATATACCGGGTGAGAAAGTTAATGATGAAATGATTAATGAGAACCCTGAGATAATTGATATAATAAAAAAAGATAAGCTAGACTTCTAATTAAAAAATTCATATAAATAGGAATATTATGTGCCCTGATAGCTCAGTTGGTAGAGCAAACGACTGAAAATCGTTGTGTCCCTAGTTCAAATCTAGGTCAGGGCACCACAAATTTTTTTTACTTTATTCTGCTTTTAAGTCCGGCCATACCTCGAAGAATCTCAATAAAGCTTGTGACATCTTTCTCACCATAACCAGCCTCTTCAGAGGCCTGCATGAGCTGAGACCAAATATTTGTCATTAACATGGGCGAACCAAATTTTTGTCCTTGTTCGAGCATTAATCTTGAGTCTTTCAATACATTTGTGACAAGGCTTTGTGTCTTAAAATCACCATCGATCATCTTCGGCCCTTTATCGATCATTGTTTTCGATGAGCATGCGCCATCTTTTACGACTGAAAGTAATGAATCAAGATTTATACCTGACTTTTCTCCTAATACAAGTCCTTCCGCTAGCGCGAGACGGTTTCCTGCTAAAACAAGATTTATAACAAGTTTTGTACGCGCTCCTGAACCAGACGGACCCATATAGTAAGATGCTCTGGAAAATGTATTTAGTATTGGAATTGCTCTGTCGTATATCTCCTTTGAACCACCAGCAATGATAACCAAATCTCCTACCTCCGCCATTGCACTTGTTCCGCTAACGGCTGTATCCAAAAAATGTATCCCAAAATTTGAGATATCTTTAGCAATCTCTTCACTATCCTCAGGTCTCGATGTTGTTGTATCGCACACAATTAAATCACTATAGTTATTATCTGCTAGCCCTCCTTCACCAAAGAATACTTCCCGCGCAATTTTACTATTTGGAAGTGACGTTATTACAAAATCTACATCCTTACCGACAAGGCGGGGTGAGTTAACTGGTGTACCACCGATATCTCTAAGTTGGGACATTCTTTTTTGATCAGTATCAAATCCTTGAACGTGTATTTGCGCCTTGACAAGATTTTTTATAAATGCTTGTCCCATTAAGCCCATACCGATTAGCCCAATTTTTTTTATTTTCATAACCACCTCTTAAGGTTCATGTCTATGAAAGAATTATCCGCGTCCACAGACTCGGTTATTGCCTCCAAGGCACGAACAACTTTGAGTCCTTCATACCCTGAAGTTTCAGGAACGGTTGAAGTATTTATTGAGCTACAAAAGTTTTTTAAATTCTCAATTACTCCATCTAGTTGATCGAGAGTGACTTCTGTCTGTGTCTCTTCATTGATAGCTTGGAATAAGAACTTTGAGCCATCTGCAACACTCCAAGCGGAACCTTTGTCACCGTGTGCAGAAATTGATGCTATAAATGGAAGCCTTAGAGACGTATTGATTACTGCATGAGCTCCGCTTTCATATTTAATCATTACCGTTGTTATGTCATCAAGAGGGGTATTATTATCTAAGACGCTGCTGAGAGCGCATAATTTCTCAAAATTTCCTCCAAGATAAAATAGGTTATCAATCATGTGTACGCCTAAAGCAGTAAATGCGCCAGCTGGAGCCTCATCCTCTGAGTCTCGCCACGGTCTATTTGGATCTGGTCCGAAGGGTCGGCTAAAATTTGATTCAAAATGATGGATTTTGCCAAGTCGATCATCTAAAATATATTTTTTTAAAAGCCTGGTAGCTGGTAAAAGGCGCCTATAGTGAGCAACTTGTATATAGACATTATTTTTTTCAGCACAGTCAATACAAACTTTTGCGTCATCGCTATTTAAAGTCATTGGTTTTTCAACCATAATATGCTTTTTCGAGTTTGCAATTTCGAGAATTAAATCTTTATGTGTTGAGTGTGGTGTTGATATTATTACCCCATCTAAATCTTTATCATCAAGAAGCTTGTCAAGACTATCTTTTGCGATACAATTATGTTTATTTGCAAAGTCCTCTCTCTTTTTCTGAGTTCTAGCAAAGCATGAAATTAAATTTGCTTCTGGGATTTTTTGTAATGAATTAGCAAGCTTACTACCCCAATTTCCAAGCCCAATTATTCCAAGATTTACCATATCCCTACTTTAGACTGCTCTTCTGTATTGATCGATTTTACTCTCATCAACTTCTATACCAAGACCTGGTCCATCTGGAGTTACTATGTGACCATTAATGACCGGTATCGGATTTTTAACAATATCATCCGTTAGATATTGATTTGTTACGCTTGCGTCCCATTCAAGGGTTGGCAGTGAAACAGCTAAATGAGATATTGCTGCACTTGCTATACTAGTATCGGCAGTCTTACCAGCCAAATTAACTGACATTGATAATGACTGCATCAATTTTGCACCTTCCATGACTCCCTGAGCACTCCCGAGCTTTATAAGCTTTAGACTTCCACCCATGGCAGCTCCTGCATCATAATGTTTTTGTATGTCTTCAATGGAATGAATCCCCTCGTCTGCACCAATTGGAACATCACATAGTTCCGCGCATTTGCTCATTGACTTAATGTCGTGTCCGTGGACTGGTTGTTCAAAAAAATCTAAGCCTGCACTACCAGCGCCTTTGGCGAATGTGAATGCGTTCTCAGGGCTATATCCCTGGTTCGCATCGGCAGAGACATGAACATTGTCTCCACAAATCTTTCTTGATTTTTCCGAGCGCTCGAGGTCGTATTCAGGTGGATTTGGACCAACCTTAACTTTAAAGGCAATGTATCCTTCATCTATCCTTGCCTGCGCTAATTCCATTTCATCTTTGCTACCTGCAATCATCCAAAACATTGGAGCTTGATCCCTTTTTTTGCCTCCGAGTAGCTCATACATCGGTTTATTAGTATGCTTTCCAATAAGATCGTGTAGTGCTCCATCAATAGCAGATTTAGCGCTGTGATTTGCAACCATTAACGGCTCAATGGTTGCAACGAGTTGATTTTGGTCCTGTATCTCGGTACCTTCCAGCCTCTGCGCCATGAAGTTTGTTGCAGCTACCAGTCCTTCAACTGTTTCACCCGTCATTGTTGGTGCTGATGAAGCTTCTCCCCAGCCAACGTTTCCTTCAGTATCTGTTACTTTAACTATGAGGTTATCGCAGGTTTCAATTAAAATACCTGACATTTTTATCGGCATTTTTAGCGGAATAGCTACAGCGCATGCTTCAATTTTTGCAATTTTAAACATCGATTATATTCTCCTAAATTGTAATTAATTTGTTTTTCTCAATGGTGTTAGAAGGTCATCAATCGACGCATTTTCTAGATTATTTATTACATCGAAAACTTCTTTCCTATTTTTTTCATCATGTTTTGGGCTGAGATCTCTAAACTTATCCTGTACTTCCTCAATGGTCATTGGCCTCTCTCTTTCTCCGCGCATGTGCTTACCATAGAGCTCTATCTCATCACCATCAATTGTCATTTTAACCCTTCCTGGCCAGAACTCTGGATGAATGGCATCCAAGTCATCAGCTTGTTGTATGTTTGTTATGGACATAAGTCTTTTAAATTCATCCGATAATCCTCTATCTAGGGCACCAGTAAAGGTTGTCATATCCGCTCTTTGCTCTGTTAGCGCAAGCGCAACTGCAAAACATCCAGAAAATTGTGCATCTACAGGAGACTGTGGATTCCTTTTTTGTTCAATTGGAGAACCACACAGTTGTACGCCATATTTTGGCATATCAATTGTAATTGAAGATATCTTGTTTGTATCAATATTGTTTTCTTTTTGATAATCAATCACCAAGTCAAGTGTTTGGTGATTATATCGACATAAAGGAAATGGCTTTATCGCATTTTCAAGAGTTTCGTAACTTTTACCAAGCGTTTTTGTTGCATTCTCCGGCAGGGGTCTAAGGGCATACCCTTGCAAGAAACCTTGCTTACCTTCAAAAACTTCTGCGGCGCCAATAAAGCCAGATTGCGCCAATGTGGCTGCAATAAAACTGCTGTGAGTATTGATTCCTGGATGCGTACGCTTATTCCATGCCCCATTGACGACGTACTGCATTGAGCCTGCAGCTTGGGAACCATTCAGCCCCATTGCATTTACGATTTCATCCTCAGACATTTTTCTATTTCGGCCAATTATGGCAGAACCTGAAAATGTTGCGCATGTACCTGTTGGATGGAATCCCATTTCATGTGAAGAATGAGGCCCCAATGCCATAGCTAGCCTACAGGCTATTTCGTAACCTATTACCACGGATACAATGAGCTCTTTTCCACTGGAATTATTTTCTTCAGCCGCGGCAAGAGAGCAATTCACGACCGAACCACCAGCATGAATAACACCTTTGGCGTGATGGTTATCATAATCGAGACTATGGGCCATCGAAGCATTTGCGAAAGAGGCCCATTCAGGTGCCATGCTTTCACCTGTTGCGAGAACTGTTGCGCCACCATTTCCTCTATTAATTGTCCTTATACCGTCTACAATTGATGGACCGGACTCCATCCATTCATATCCGCCAATATCATTACCCATGATGTCTAATACTGCTTTTTTAACATGCAATATTACCTCTTCAGGCAGGTCACTATAATCTAAATTTGTAGCATATTTGGCGTATTGTCTGGCTATATCCATTTTT
>CETE01032082.1_pt1 | contig 16238 bp, 19 predicted proteins | sample 531241 | NCBI WGS metagenome assembly CETE01 (sample SAMEA2622336, study PRJEB7988) | marine metagenome | biome: marine biome (ENVO:00000447); feature: deep chlorophyll maximum layer (ENVO:xxxxxxxx); material: "saline water (ENVO:00002010), including plankton (ENVO:xxxxxxxx)" | depth 30 m
TGTAAGGATTGGAGGAGAAAGTCCATTCCATACCTTGATGAGTGAAAGTTCCTCGCGGGATATGAGAATATGCCATTCGAAGCCTTGGACTTCTACGATGTTGACTCGCTCTTGACTGATGAGGAAAGAATGGTTCGGGACATGGTCCGGGATTTCGTGGACAATGAAGTCCTCCCAAAAATTGAGCATGCATGCAGAGACGGGGTATTTCCTGATGAGTGGCGTGTAACTCTAGGTGAAATGGGTGTCCTGGGGGCCCCGCTAAAGGGATACGGATGTCCGGGCTTATCATACACAGCCTACGGAGTGATTTGTAGGGAGCTGGAAAGGGGAGACAGTGGCCTCAGGTCCTTTGCCTCTGTCCAGGGCTCGCTAGCCATGTACCCAATCTGGGACTTCGGATCTGAAGAACAGAAGAACCACTATCTCCCAAAAATGGCCACTGGAGAATGGATTGGATGCTTTGGCCTTACTGAGCCTGACTATGGCTCCAATCCCGGAGATATGATAACGCGGGCTGAAGACATGGGTGACCACTATCTGTTGAACGGTGCAAAGATGTGGATCACCAACGGGTCAATAGCCAAGGTGGCGGTAGTTTGGGCGAAATTAGACGGAGTAATCAGGGGCTTCATTGTCGAAGCGGGGGATGAAGGTTTCTCAGCTCCGGAAATGAAAGGTAAACATTCATTGAAAGCATCCGTTACAAGCGAGTTGGTATTCCAAGACTGTAAAATTCCCAAAGACAGGATTCTCCCGGGAGTTAAGGGCCTGAGAGGGCCGTTTTCTTGTTTGAACAATGCTAGGTACGGAATATCATGGGGGGCGATCGGGGCCGCCCAGGCTTGTTTCGACTCCGCAAAAGAGTATTCACTCAGCAGAATTCAGTTCGATCACCCGATAGCATCTTACCAGCTCGTCCAGAATAAACTGTCATGGATGTTGAGGGAGATAACCAAAGCACAACTATTGGCTTACCACCTCTCTCAAAAGAAGGATGCTGGGACTTGGATTCCCGAACACATCTCTCTCGCTAAAATGAACAATGTGGACATTGCCTTGGAAATTGCCAGAGTAGCTAGGGATATCCATGGTGCTAACGGAATACTCGACGAGTATCCGGTCATGAGGCACATGGCAAATCTGGAGTCAGTGAAGACCTACGAGGGAACTCACGACATTCACAATCTAATCTTGGGTAGACACATCACTGGGATCCAGTCTTTCACCAGAGATCTGAACTAAATTTAGAGATTGTACCGGGTCAATCTTGATAGGCGAATCTACAGTCCGACGTATCGGGTATTACATGACCATAGCAGTACTACTGAAGCAAGTTCCCGACACAACAGCAAAGATAGCCATATCTGGAGGGAGGGTTGACCAAGATTCGGTGGCGAAATGGTCAACCAGTCCCTACGATGAATACGCACTCGAGTACGCTCTTCAATTGAAGGAGTCCGGGGCAGGCGACCTAGTAGCCATCACCTGCGGACCGTCTAGAACTGCCAAAATGCTGACAGATGCCGCGGCTGTTGGCGTCGACTCGATGCTCCACGTTTTAACCGATACCACCGAGATGGACAGTACACAGATTCAATCCATCCTTGTTGCGGCCATCAAACACTGTGGTGCCGATGTTGTATTGTGTGGCAAGCAAGCTGCAGACACCAACTCTGGATCAACCGGGCCAGGGGTGGCAAGCCTACTCGGTGCAGCATGTGTCGGGATGGTCTCCGATTTGAGCATCGACGGGGAGGGCTTCAGCGCCCTCAGAGGAAGTCCTTCTGGAAACGAAAGAGTCGTGGTTTCAAAACCATGCCTGTTCACATTCGATAAAGCCGTCACTGAACTGCGAAGGCCAAATGTCAAAGGAATCATGATGGCTAAGAAGAAAGTCATAGAAACAGTAAGCCCCTCGGAATTGGGAATTGAACTCGGAGAGTCCAGTGTAAAGATCAATGCCCACGATTCGCCTCCTGAGAAGCCCCCTGGTCAAAAATTCGAAGGTGCTGAATCAGTCTCAACGGTCGTGGCAAAGCTTCGCGAAGAGGCCAACGTAATTTAGGAGGAATGAAAATGGAAATAACGATTATTGCTGAAAAAAATGGAAGTCAATTACACAGTGTAACCAGTCAACTAGTAGGTGCTGCCACTACACTGGATGGTACAATAACGGTATTGTGTCCGGGAGGAATAGGAGAGGTTGAGGCGTCCGATATATTAGGCGTCTCGAAAGTCATATCTCTGAAAGGGGATTGCTTCTCCTCATTCGACAGTGGGGCATGGTCAAGTGTTATGGCACCCCATTGTGAAGGCCTGGTGATGGCCTCCTCGTCTCCAACAGGTAGAGAATTGGCTTCTCAAATAGCCTCCAAAATAGGGGCTCCGATAGTTCAAGACTTGGTTGATATTGACCAAGGGCTAAAAATGACTAGGTCAGTTTACTCTGGTAAGGCCATAGAGACCTCTACATCTTCCGATCCTTGTGTGGTCACACTCAGACAGAATGCTTTCGAAAATGCAGGATCTGGAGGAAACGCTGAGATAGTCGTTGTGGATAGTACATCCGAGGTATCGGTTGCCGTCAAAGAAGCCATGGCCAAGGCGGGAGAAAGACTTGATGTCTCAGAAGCTGACATCATTATATCTGGCGGACGGGGGATGGGAAATCCTGCAAACTTCTCACACTTGAATGAAGTGGCCGACGTGATTGGTGCCGCTGTTGGGGCAAGTCGAGCAGCCGTTGATTCGTGGGACGAGATACCTCATAGTATGCAGGTCGGACAGACTGGAAAGACCGTTAATCCCTCATTGTATATCGCTGTGGGAATCAGTGGCGCAATACAGCATTTGGCGGGAATGCGATCGAGCAAATACATAGTCGCAATAAACAAAGATCCCGATGCTCCTATTTTCGGAGTAGCGGACTATGGAATAGTGGCGACATGGGAGGAGGCTTTGCCTTCTCTCAGGGATGAGCTGGCCAAGATTTAGCTACGTCACCCTGACTGTCATGCTACTTTCATCCTCTGCCCCCATGTTATCAGTCACCTTTAGGGTAAAAACATGAACACCTAGAGCCAGTCTGACTCTGACTATTTTCGACTGTCCCAAGCTCCTGCCACTCTCCGTACTCCACGACCAAGCGACTATTTCTCCGTCAGGATCGTACGAACCAGATCCATCCAGAATGACGTCAGCTTTAGAATCCTCATTAGATGATATAGTGACGTCCTCTCCGGCATCTGCTACTGGCGGAATATTTAGTGAGCGCGCTGTTGATGCTAACGACTCCAGTAAGTCGACACTCTGGCCTTCAATTTCGTATTCAGCCTCTTTAATCGGCTCAACAATCTCTGATATTAGATCCTCGATGCCTTCTATCGGAGCCCTCAGAGAAACAGAAGATGACTCATTTTCGGAGAGTAACCCAGAGTATTTCTCATCTGAAAATTCAATCCCCTCAACGTCTGTTGAGCTGACCATGACGTCCTCAATGGTTTCCCCATCAGGAAGAATAATTGAAATTTGATTACCATGATTCGTAACTCCTCCCGTTCCGAAGGTAACAACCTCATCATTCTCCAGTTTTAGTATTCCTTTCACTAGATTCTGGTGCTCATATGACCAAATATTTGTCCCTGATTGACTGATCCTTTCTACAAAAAACCAGTATGAGACAATTATATCTCCTTTCCATTCCAAAATTTCTGAAATTGAGTAGTCCATTTTTGAAATCGTGGTTACCTGTAAATTACCCTCAATCATGATTATCTCTCCCTCAAAACAACCGGCCACATACCCGTCGCCATATGGCGCAATACAGGTGATTCTCGACGGTACTTCGGCTTCCCCAACAAGGCCTATTTTGACGTCCCACAGCTCTATCCTGTTAACTGCTCTTTCATCAATCATCAATCCCAGTGACGACCTTGCCACGAGGAATTTTCCTAGCCCACCTGAGGATATGTCAGAAATTACCTCGATGTCATCATCCCTGGGGCCTGAGTGATGGCATATTGCTAAATTACCATCCAGTATGGTCATAGAACCTCCTTCACTCCCTACCACAACATAATTGCTCACGTCAGAGGAGCATACCATCATCGGTTCATACACAGATACGGAAGTTCTGGACTCTCCTTTAGTATCGAGAGTCAATATCCTATCATTCTCCTGGGAGATGAAGATATTATCCTCGGAAAATGTAGCTACCTTGCATTCGGCACCGGTGAAAATATCCTTCGTGTCATTTCCATTAATCAACACAATATCGCCCTCCATATTTACGATGATGATACCACTGTCTGTGTCCTTCATTGCCAAGATAGTTCCACCGGAATGATGTCTTGAGATTACCTGACATTCCCTATCCAAAATAAGAATATCACCGGTTGAAAGTGATACGGCAAAACCGTCTTTGGTCTTTATGGCACATTCTATTTCTCGCTCCGTGATCATTTCAGCGAATGCCTCGATGGTCTTTGCCATAACCTCAGGAGGGGGGTTATGTGCTTGACATTGACTATAATCAGATCGAAGCAGTTTGTTTGGCCGAGTCGCTCCTAATCTTCTCAATTCTTTCTAGATACTCTTCGTTTATCCCGCCCGTAACATATACCCCATCGAAGCATGAGCAGTCGAAAGTTGCCAAATCCGAGTCTGAGTCTCCCTTGCACGCCTGAACTAAATCTTCCAATCTTTGATATATCAGCCAGTCCGCTCCGATTGCCTCGGTGATTTCCTCTATCTTCCTCCCATGTGCAACATACTCTGACTTTGCTGGCATATCGATACCGTACACATTCGGATGGACGATTGGCGGAGAGCAAGAGGCAAAATACACTTTTTTAGCTCCCGCTTCTCTGGCCATTGATACTATTCTTCTCGAGGTATTGCCTCTGACAATACTATCATCCACTATCAGAACTACCTTGTCAAAAAACTCCTCTTCTATCGTGTTAAGTTTCTTTCTCACGGAGTCTTTTCTTATTGTCTGTCCCGGCATTATGAAAGTTCTCCCGATATATCTATTCTTGACGAATCCTTCTCTGTACGGGAGATCTAAAACTCTAGCAAGCTCGAGTGCTGCAATCCTACCACTGTCGGGGACAGCAATAACTGAATCAATCCCATGATCGGGGAATTTTTCAGAGATTCTTCTAGCCAAGGCCGCGCCCATCCTAATCCTCGATGAATGAACGGAAATGCCATCCATCACTGAATCGGGTCTAGCGAAGTATACGTGCTCGAAAATACACGGACTATGCAGAACATCATTCGAGCACAGCTTCGAGGAGATTGTGCCGTCCATTCTCGCAACAATTGCTTCACCTGGGGAAACATCGCCATCATGGTTGAAACCCAATGTGTTGCAAGCAACACTCTCCGAGGAAAATAACCTCTCTGTGAATCCATCTACGACACGAGTGCCCATCGAAAGCGGACGTATTCCGTTTGGATCCCTGAACGCTATTATCCCCCACCCAGTTATCATTGCGACGACGCTGTAGCTCCCTTCTGCTCTGACGTGTAGTCTTTCAACGGCTCTGAATATATCTTCATCACATAGTGATTCCAGCCCTCCCGGCCTTCCGTTAAGTGATCTTTGAATCTCAGCGGCAAATAGATTCAGCAAAGCCTCAGAATCTGAGCTGGTGTTTATTCTCCTGTGATCATACTCCAATAGGCCGGAAATGATGTCCGAAGTGTTATTCAAATTCCCATTGTGAGCCAAGCTAACCCCAAAAGGGGTATTCGTGTAGAATGGCTGGGCCTCAGCAACTGAACTCGACCCAGCAGTAGGATATCTGACGTGCCCTATTCCCATAGATCCCTTTAGAGATTCCGAGTGCTTTGTTCTGAAGACATCACGAACCAGACCATTCGCTCTTCTGTGTGAAATATTTTCACCGTCACTTGTTACTATGCCCGCGGCGTCTTGTCCTCTGTGCTGGAGAACCAACAACCCGTCGTAGAGTGATTGGGCCGCGTGAGAATCGGGATGAGATAAAATTCCGATGATCCCGCACATCGGCTACCAAACACCCCTTGAGGACTAGGGACTTAGCACTTTCGTGGAAACTACTTGCTCCCCATGGAGCGGTTTCTCTTGCTCCACCTGTACTTCCTGAGCTTTGCGGTCTGACCGTAGCCACAACTCGAGCAAATGGACTTGGTCTTGTGGAAGGAGTGCCTGCCGCATCTCCTACACCTGATATGTGTGGACTTCTGTCTTTTTCCCATGCTCGGAGTACCCTTGGACATACAAACCACCTATTGGACGGCGTTGCGACCGGAGTGGGTGTTATCAGCGTTCCCCTCTGGCAATAGGGATTTGGTGGTGCTAGAGGGGTTCTTTTTTCCCCTTCTGAAATGACACTCTGGCTAGTATAATTGTGATGGAGACATAAAACAAAGGAAGGATGTCCAGCAAGGATGAGACCGATTTTGAAACTGAGGCCCTAATTATCTCAGTATAACTCATTTCTTGGTTCATCAAAGACACAGCAAGCACCGCTAGACATACAGTCAGAAGAGACGAGATTGCAAGAGGAATCGGTTTGTGGTATGGGTGATATGCAACCATCAGATGGGTAATAATGGCCACCGCTGTGAGGATAATCGAGCCAAAGAAAACAGTGAGTAACTCGCTCATTGGTTTGACCCCCTTTCTTTCAAGTTTGAAAGAAGAGTCTCCGAAACGTGTTTTATTTCGTTTTCTTGAAGAGGTTTTGTTACTGAATCACCGGGCCCCAAAGACTCTGTTACCCTAATCGAGTACAAGTAAATAATGTAAGCCACGATGACACCGAATGCCGAAAAAGCAGCATCGTCAATCATGTCTGTATTTGGACTCCATGCAATGAACATGATCCACGTAGAGTAGAGCGTTAATCCCCATCCCAGAATTAGTCTTGAGATAGTCGATTCATGGTAGATAGGAGCACCTGACGCGACTATGTAAAGTCCCATTGTCCAAGGTATTGCCCAAGAAAGTGTCAGCTTGAGGGACTCTGCGGCTGCTTCTTCGGAACTAATCAGTTCCTCAGGAGGGAGGAATGCCATTATGAGGCCTAGGCAAAAGATCGGATAACCGAATCTTGACCTTTTGAATGCGGGTCCCATTCTGGCCATAGAATAGCCTGAAACTAGGAGAGCCAAGGCAATCCACCATTGGAACCACCACCCCGTCACGAGCTTCCGAGACCAAAGGGATTATTGTTGATTTTGCAAATAATGAGGCGGACTCATCAATTTGATGGAGGGTTTTCTCTCGATAGACTTCATAAACAGGCCATCGGTCGCCGGCTTCGCTACTAGCCAATGAGGTGCAACAGATGGTAAAGATGCCAAGGAAGGTAAAGAGATACAGTCCTGCTGCTGGCAAGCACACCGAGCACACAGTGGAGCGTGTCAAGAAGAGGCGTGCTAGCGAGCTGAAATGGGGGCAGAGAAGATTCCGTAAAGTCACCTCTGGTTACAGAGGATTCCCGAGGCCTAAGCCATCAGGGGAAAAGCCTACCAAGAGAGTCAATTTGGTGTACAGATGTAGCGAGACGGGGAAGGCGCACTCTCCCAGAGGAAAGAGAGCTCGAAAATTTGAGCTAGTTGATAAGTGAGGATTAGAATGTCTGGTAAGTTTCTAAGAGTAAGTTGTCGGGACTGCGGGGCAGAATCGATTGTTTTTGATAGGGCGTCGACTGAGATAACTTGCTCGGTTTGTGGATCAACCTTGGCCACCCCGAAAGGTGGAAAGGCTGAACTCTCCGGAAGTACCGTTGTTGATGTCCTCGAGTGAAGGGGGCATCAGATGAGTGACAATGAGGAAGATTGGCCAGACGAGGGCGATCTTCTTATTTGCACTGTCAAAGACATAAAACAGAATGGTGCCTATCTAAGCCTAGATGGATACGATGGAAGAGAAGGATTCGTATTCGTTGGCGAAATTGCCGCGGGATGGGTTAGGAATATCAGGGCTCATGTCAGAGAAGGACAGAGAGTCGTAGCCAAGGTCATACAGGTCAAAAAGGACAGGAAAAGGGTTGAGCTTTCCTTAAAGAGTGTCTCTGAGGAGCGCAGGAGGGACACTGTACAGGCTTGGAAGAACGAAGAAAGAGCGAACCAGATCATGAGGGTTGCCTCTGAAAGAGTCGGATGGGACGAAGGTAAGAATTCGGAAATATCTAATTCAATGATCGAAGCTTTCGGTACTTTATACGGGGCTCTTGAAGAGTGCGCGATAAGTGAAAATGCATTGATCGATGCAGGATTTGAGGGTGATTGGACGTCTGTAGTTACATCTTTGGCAATGGAGAATATCATCCCTCCCTTCGTTGAAATTAGAGGGGTGTTCGAAATCCAAGTTTGGGGAGAAAAGGGAGTGTATGCGATAAGGGACGCACTGCTTGACGCAGAAGCATGCGTCGAGGGATTGGAAGAAGTAACTCTTACTTGTCATTATGATGGTGCGCCTAGCTATCGAGTGGATATTAGAGCCCCCGATTACCAAATGGCCGAGTCCTTGTGGGAATCTGCAGTTGAGGCAGTGAAGAAAAGTATGTCAACGGTGGATGGCTCACTATCAATAGACCGCTCTTGAGAGAGCGAACCTTACGCATGGTTCATTGACTAGTAGGCTCCGCTCACTCACGATAGACATGGTCAGAAGCAAACTACAGTATTGCAAGAACTGCGATTTGTATGGTCTCGGACCAGAATGCGATGCTTGTGGAGAAGCCATGGTTTCCTCTGCCCCACTAAAGTATTCTCCGGAGGACCCTCAGGGGAAAAGGAGGAGAGAGAGGGAGAATGCTGGCAGTGACAATTGGGTGAATTCGCTTCCTTCTCCCAATGAGGAGGCCGAAGGATGAACAGGAGCAGGGTACACTGGCTCGTAGGGGAAGGCCTTCCCGAGCATTCTGCAGTTCTGGAGGCCGTCCCAGGAGTTGGAAATGTAGGAAAAATACTAGTTGATTCCTTGGTTGAGAAACATCCCTCAAGAACACTCGGTTGGATTTTGAATCATGACTTTCCACCTCACTCTACATTCGACTCCAACGGACTGATGAGGCCCCCTCGTATGGAAATAAAATCTGTGATTTTACCAGACGGTCAAACGGTGATAGTAATTTGTGGGGAAATGCAACCCATGACATCACGTGGGCAGAATGAAGTTGCTGAGGAGATCCTGAAAATTTGTTCGGACTCCTCCACACCGATGCTAATGGTCTTAGCAGGGTTGGCATCTGGGGCTGAAGACAAGGGGATCCATGTAATCTGTGCTGAAGAGGATGTGAGGAGGAATCTAGAGGCCAATGACATACCTGTCAGCCAGGAAAGGCCAGAGGCTGGAATGATTGGAGTGGCTGGACTAATTGTCTCGATGTCCCCGCTTTTCAATGTGAAAACATTCGCTCTGGTCGCTGAAACTGTGGGCGCCACAACAGATGTACTGGCAGCAAGTAGGTTAGCCAATTGGATTGAGAATGGTTTGGATTTGCCTCTTGATTTGGATGTGGACTCCACAGAAGAAACAGCCAGGAAATTGTTAGAGGGGTACGAGGGTTCTATTTCTCTGGAAGATGCGATGGGATTAGAAGAGGGGCGTCAGACAACTGATTTCTATGTCTAGGTGATTGATGTGAGGTTACTTCTAGGAAGTGGGGGGGTAGGCACTGAAGATAGGAAATCGACATACAGGAGATTGATGAGTGAAAACTTCTCGGGTTGTGAAAGAGTAGCCTTCGTTCCATACGCATCCAACGATCATGACTTATACACCAAAAGAATGAATGATTTCTCTGGTGGCGAGATAGACCTAGTTGGAATACATCAATTCGATGACCCGGCATCTGCATTGGAAGAATTTGATGGGATTTATGTCGGAGGAGGAAATACCTGGCTTCTTGTCAGGGAATTACATGAGCGTGGGCTGATAGGTCCGATCAGGAATTTCGTGATTAACGAGGGGAGGCCATACGCTGGTGTGAGTGCGGGGGCCAATGTTGCATGCCCGACAATGCAAACGACCAATGACATGCCAATCACAATGGTCCCATCGTATGAAACTCTTGGATTGGTGCCATTCCAAATTAATCCTCACTACTATCCTGGAGGGATTTGGTTTCGCGAATCCGAGGATGGGAATTTATCCAAGCACTATGGGGAAACAAGGGCGAGAAGAATTAGCGAGTTTCACGAGATGAACGACCACCCGGTAATCGGGTTGTACGAGGGATCGTACCTAAGAAGTGAGGAAGGGTATTTTCGACTAATAGGAAATAAGGCAGTTCTGATTAAGAAGGGATCTAAATTGGCCATTGTAGAGCCCGGCACGATTCTGACGGAGATGCTAACCCCCACTTGAAACGATGACCAATTCGATGGAGACATCATCATGGATCATAGAGGTATGGGGAATTATCGTATCCCCGATGACCGCTAGGACTGTCGAGTGAGCTATTCCTAGTTTATCAAGCACGTATCCTACCGAGATTGGAACATCCGAATCGACAGAAAACAAATCATCGCCACTCTTGACCTCGATATTCATGTACCCTACGAACCCAGTCACCCTTATCTCTGATTCGCTGGTGGGCGAGGTATTGCCGAGATCGCATAGCCCGGTATTGCGGTGGATTCGAAATCCACTGTCCATTGGACGCGGGGGTTCAAATCCCTCTCTCGGCGCCATCAAAAATTTGGAACGTCCTCAGATGTCCTAAACGAAACTACTCTCGTGTTGGGGCCAATTTTAATTTGGGTGATACCATTGAACTCACCCACCTCTCCATTCAGGATAGCTATCTCATCGCCCCTAGAGAGCCCTGCAGCCAGAACTGGTATGAATTGCTTGAAGGCAATTACTCCTGCAGAACCGGATTTGTCTACGATTGTGACAGACCAACGGGATATTCCTTTACCGTCTGGGAAGGCATTGACTGACCAGATTCTCCCGATTACATTTATCCTTGTCTCGATCTCCACAATCGGGTTTTCATCTTCTTCTTCCGCCAAAACGACAGCCGACTCATTATCGATATCCAGGACAACCTCTCCCCTCCATACTGAGGGAATAGCGTCAACGACCCTGACTCTCGTATTGTTTGATATTGAGCGGGTGACGTTGTTTGGAGAGCTGTATCTACCCGTTCTAACTTTAGCTCTATCATATCCATCCTGTAGTCTAAAGGTCACTTCCACTCCTCCGTTTTCATCGAGGTTTGGACCCTTGAGATTGGTAACAATTCCAGTGGCCTCCACCCTGGTTTTTATTTCAGAAATCATGGTAATTGGCCATGAATGCCCGAACCTCTCTAACTTGGTCTCAGAGGGAAGATCTAGCTCATGACCTCCATTCTCACATATTCCTTTTAGGTCACATTTTCTGCATCTTGCCATTGGGTCTGAATCGATGGGCGGGCTTTCTGGGATCCCGCCAGTCTTGAAGTACCTCAACGGGGAAGGCGTGGCTGGACAGTCTAGTGGAGAAGGCCTTTTGGCATGAATCTTGGAATATAATCCCTTGAGATCCTCTGAGTATTTCTCTAGCTCTCTAGCGGTTGGTTTTTTCACTTCCTTCACTTTTCCGGGCCCGAGGTACCAGATTCCAAGGTACTCCAATTCCTCCATCTTGCCATGAGTTTCCCACCACAGCCAAGCATATAGTCGAAGTTGCTCAACATATCCGCCAGATCTATCGCCCTTTCCTTGTGATGCTTTTATGTCGATAACTGAGGGTTTTCCGGTCCATCTGTAAACCAAATCATATTCTCCCTGAAACCATCCTTCTGGATGGGATGTGGTTTGAGTAAACGAATCTGCATCGGGGTCCACAAACCATGGGCGAGCTAGCTCCCATGACTCAGCCCATGTAACATCAGCCCCAATCGGCCTTGCACAAGGATGAGGTTCTGACCATAGCAATGGAAAACCATCTGGAGATGGCCATTTGGGACGATTATTGCCACTTCTCCAAGAATCTAATTTTCTACCTCCTACATTATTGAAACACATTTCAACTTGGTCAAGGTGCATTCTTATCCCGTTTTCTACCATCTGACGACATTCGGTGATATCTGCGTGCTCGGATTTGCCGGACCTATTCGTGAGAGATTCCCATTCCTCCACTGCTTCATTCCAGCATTTCTCGAAGTGAGCCTCAACTCTTGCCATTGCCCACTCCTCAAGAGATGCCCTATCCTTTGGCCACTCTGATTCATCCAAGGCCTGAATGGAAGGCGACGGCCACAGTTCCTCATATTCGTAAGCGGGTTTTCCATTATCCAAAATTGGAGATTTTAGAATATCATCTGAATCCCTATGAACTAGTGAAGGAGAATCTCTCATCACTCTGGATATGCATGATTCTGCTGCATTTCCACGTATTATCTGAGGAGGTAATGGCCCTCTCATTTTCAGGATGTTGTTGTAATACCAAAGCCTTGGGCATGATTCCCATGTTACCATTTGTGATGCTGAAAGCCTCCTGTAGGGATCTGCGATATTTGCATCTGGATCCGCTAGGCTAACTGGCACGTTCTTTCACACCGGCTAGAGACGTATCAACCCAACGCGATATGTCTTAAATTCTATGAGCATTGAGCCATATGAGCATCACTTCGGTCCTATCGAAAGTTGGAGTTACCTCGATGATTGCAACAGGGGCTGAGACTTGTCCCGCTATTTGCTCGGCAACTGCAACTGGGACCTCTATCCTAGATTTTTCATTGTCATAGAACATGAATCTCCTGGGTAGGCCTGTAAAATCAGAGATTTCTGAAATCCATGAGTCATGCAGTCCCATCTCCGTGTACACCGCACCGAACATCAGTGTGGCATCGTCACTAAGTGTCTCATGGGGCGATATTGTGGCCTCTCCTCTACGCTTGAACCTCCTCCTCATCTGTCCGGCGTCTTTGTATGAGGAGGTGCAATATTTCAGGTGAAAACCATAAGGTTCTCTCTTCATCCCATCGATTGGGTCTAGAGCACCGATGGAAGCAGCCATGATTCGGTCTCTGATAGACTGGGCTAGCTGGGAAGACCCCTCTGCTCCTGCGGTGATCTCCGTGGACAGGTTAAATCCCCTTAGCTCCATATTTTCGTGATTTCCAACAGTAATTTCCAACTCGTTCAGATTCATGAAACTGATGTCGAATTCCCGCATATCCTCAATAATTTGTAGAAGCTCGTTTTCCTTGTCGGGCTCACAGGGGAGCTCCACGCCTGTGAAGATTCCAGCTTCGGAGCATGCCTTGATTACTTCCTTGTACTCCTTGCTTGAAAGGTCAAGGAAATGGAATCTTATTTCATCAAGTCCTGCATCTGCAAACTCTCTGGCCCATTGAGCTCTAAACGGGATACTTGTGTACATATGGATATGAAAACTATCTCCAAATTCTTGCTTCAGCCTCCTAATCCCCTCTAAACTTCTATCTTTGGCCATTAGTGGATCTCCTCCGGTAATTCCAGCTCCTGTCGCCCTCATCGCTTTTGCTTCCTCTATGACTTCATCGAAGTCATTACATGGCCTCTCGTTGGCATACATGAAATCAATATCTCTTCTGGTTTCTGACAACGGGCAGTAATCACATCTCCAATGACAATTTCCAGTGATGAAGAGAACTAGCTTACTTCCCATCTGACACTGGATGCACCCTTCGCAATCAAGTGAGCTGGGGGGTTCCTCGATGTCGATGAATTGCGCTAACTCAGACATTTTACTCACCACTCGCACTTTTCAGGAGCCATTTATGGAACCCCTTGTCTTTTGACAACTCCGGGTGGAACGTCAGCGCAATCACCCTGCCATTTTTCACTCCCACTATCTCTTCCCCCATTCTCGCACAAACTTCGTTTTCGGAAGAAATGATTCTCGGAGCTCTGATGAAAATCCCAGGAAATTCCCTATCTAACAGAGATGAGTTTACGATTCCCTGAAAGGATTCATTCTGAGGGCCGTATGCATTCCTGTCTATTTGCGCTTCAACAAGTGGAAGCTTTCCGTCTTGGGGGTCAGCGAGAAGTATAGCTCCTGCACATGTCCCTAGGACAGTCTTGGATGGGTTTTGCCTTACCCAATCAAAGATCCCAGGAATCAAATTAGATGATTTATCCTGACCCACTTTCCTCATTGTCGTGGATTCTCCACCCGGTAGAACTATCGCATCTGGATTAGATGATTTAAGTTCATTCAATTTCCTTATCTCGATTATTTCGATATCCAAACCCAAATCTCTGGACGCCTCATTCAATGAAGAGATATGGTCATGTCTGGCTCCCTGCAACATCACTAAGCCGACCCTGATCACGCACCGCCGTCTTGACTTCCAGACAAGAACCCTGCCGTGGAGACGATGGGCTGAAAGACTGAATATCGTGCGTAGGCCATGGGCGGACACGGGCGAAGGCACAATTTTGGTGCTGGGCCAGCGGTGTTACCTTTGGAAGTGGTGAATGATGTGGCATCGTCTCTACCAAATCTGAATAATAGCGGATTCGGACTACTGGAAGTTTCCCACAGGAGCTCATACTTCCAGGAAGTCATTGACTCGGCCACCATCAGAGTGAGGAGGATTCTGTCCGTACCAGAAGACTATCACATACTATTCCTCCAGGGAGGGGCTTCGACCCAGTTCTACATGACAGCCTTGAATCTTCTCAGGGACGGTGACAAGGCCGACTTCTTGGTTACAGGGGGATGGTCACAGAAGGCCCTCAAGGAAGCCAACAGAATAGGTGACTGTGTAGCATCATGGGATGACTCTGACCGGGGATTCAAATCTGTGCCCATGAAAGGGGAGTTTGAAATCAGAAAGGGTGCGAAATACATTCACTACACCTCCAACAACACACTATTCGGAACCCAGTACCACGAGACCCCTGATGTAGGTCGAGGGCACCTAGTGGTAGACGCAAGCTCGGATATTTGTGGCGTTCCTTTAGACGTCTCTGCCCATGATGTGATTTACGCGGGAGCCCAAAAGAATCTGGGACCAAGTGGAGTCACACTGGTGATTCTTTCCCCCTGGGCTGTTTCGAGAATAGGAGAGGGCCTTCCCACGATGCTTGACTACAGAACCCACATCTCAAAGGGTTCGATGTTCAACACGCCGAACACATTCGGGATTTTCGTCTTGGACAGGGTCCTCTCATGGGTGGAGGAAAACGGGGGGCTTCAAGGGGCTATTGAGAGGAACAGGGCCAAGTCCGCATTGCTCTACGAGGAGCTAGACAGAACCCCCTTCTGGGTTCCTCATGCTGATGCTGAGTCTCGGTCTGTGATGAATGTCACATGGAGGATGAGTAATGAGGAGCTGGAGAGTGTTTTTCTCGAAGAGGCGAACAAGGCGGGTCTCGGTGGCCTGAAGGGGCATAGGAGCGTCGGAGGAATCAGGGCCAGTCTGTACAATGGATGCCCTATTGAGAGCGTTGAAGCGTTGGTTGAATTCATGAGGAGATTTGAGTCGGTTCATGGGTAGTGTAAGCATGGACAATGAGGATATAATCCGGATACTGGACCTCACACTACTGGACAGGGACGCGTCAGAGGAGGATCTGATTGGGCTGTGCGAGAGAGCAATTGACCATGGCACTGCCTCGGTCTGCGTCTTTTCAGAGCACGTTGGATTCGTCAGGAGCATCCTGCCAGACGAGGTGAGAGTAGCCTCAGTTGTAGGTGGCTTCCCAGTAGGATGGAGGGATCCATCGGAGGTTTCGAGGGCCATATCCCAGTCTGTTGATGAAGGAGCTGATGAGATAGACTGCGTCTTGGAGCCCCAGCTTCATGATAGTTTTCCCGGGGAGTCTGAGTTGGCCCTCCTTCTAGCCATGAGGGAGGCATCAGGAGACAAGATCCTCAAGGTGATCATAGAAACCCCCCTTCTGGATGAGCATTCGATTAGGGCAACATGCAGGTTGGCCATGGCCTCTGGGGCCGATTTCGTGAAAACCTGCACTGGCAAGAGAGGGGACTGCTCTGATGAGGATGCCAGAATACTCTCCATGGAGGCGAACAGGCACCTCGTTACAATGGGAGAGAGGAAGGGAGTGAAGATCTCAGGGGGGATAAGGAAGACAGAGGATGCCTTGAGGATGCTCTCTATAATGCAAAAGGAAGGGATATCCGCGAGGAATCCTAATGAGTCCAGGATAGGTGCCTCTTCATTGTTGGATGACCTAATTGATGGTGGGCTCGGCAGGAATTGAACCTGCGATCTTCGCCATGTGAA
>CETE01035037.1_pt1 | contig 16098 bp, 15 predicted proteins | sample 531241 | NCBI WGS metagenome assembly CETE01 (sample SAMEA2622336, study PRJEB7988) | marine metagenome | biome: marine biome (ENVO:00000447); feature: deep chlorophyll maximum layer (ENVO:xxxxxxxx); material: "saline water (ENVO:00002010), including plankton (ENVO:xxxxxxxx)" | depth 30 m
CCAAGACAACCCCCTATTCAACTTTTTGGAATTTTCCCAGAATCCCAAAAACTTTGGACTTAAAACTACTCGTTGAGAGAGGCCAACAAGCCTTTCCGCATGGCCTCGGCTGGCGCTTCTTCGTTTTGCCAAAACTCAAAGGACAAGGCGCCTTGCCACAAAAGCATTCCAAGTCCATTCGCAGCCCTTGCTCCTGCTGCTTCCGCATCAGCCATGAGACGAGTCCTTGCGGGCGCGTAGACCATGTCATAAACGAGATGATGTGGCCTAATTAAATGGGAGGGCACCACCTCAGGATCCGTGCGCTTCATCCCGACCGAAGTCGCATTGATGATCAGGTCAATCTGATCTAACTCACGCTCCATTGCCTTTTCTTCCCACGGGATGGCGACGAGTCGATCCGCAGGCCCTTCCAACTTATCAGGATCAACAAAAAGGTCGTCAAGATCTTCGGCAAGAGCTTTGGCTTTCTCGACCGTCCGATTCACGAGGACGAGGCGTTCGCATTGATCCATGGCGCACTGAACGGCTGCCGCTTTGCCAGCCCCCCCTCCTGCACCAATCAACATAATGCGAAGATCGGCCAGATCGATCGAAAACTCTTCTCGAATTGCCCGCTTCATCCCTGGAGCATCGGTGTTGTGACCAATCAATTGATCCCCATTGATCGCGACAGTATTTACCGCACCGATGCGCCTAGCTACTTCAGTCATATCATCCACAGCCTCAAAGACTGCACCTTTGTGGGGAATCGTGATGTTGGTGCCGATAAATCCTGCTTCCTTGAGAGCCTCAAGCGCGTCATTGAGTTCCTGAGGCAGAATATGAAACCTCACGTACTGAGATCCAACTCCAGCAGCCTTAAGGCCGGGGTTATGCATTTGCGGTGAGCGGGAATGATCTACCGGATCCCCGAATACAGAAAAACGCGCCGGGAGGTCAAGGTCGACGGCGACTTCGGCCCAATTTTTTAAATCGGCAACTGTGTAAACGTTCTTTGCTTCCGCCATAGAAACGAAACTAAAGCACGCCAAAAGCGTTCCGCAATATCCCTGACAAACTCAACTCCGCTCAAGAATCAACGAAATCACGCATGCTCTCTGCAATAATCGCCACACTCACGCAACCAGCGTCAGGCTTGCCGAGAGACTTCTCGCCGAGGGTTTTGGCACGACCCATTGTTGCGATCATGTCCTCGCTCGCATCACGACCTGCGACAGCTCCCGTCGCAGCCGCAGTCATTGCTTCGGTGACCGAACCGGTCGCATCTGCCGAATTTTGGGCCGCCGGGACGAGCGCATCAACCATTGTTTTGTCTCCAGGCTTAGCTCCACCTCGACTCATCACATTGTCAGAACCTTCCTTCCAAAACGTCGCAACACCTGCTCCATCGAGAGACTCAGCATCTTTCAAAGCCTTACCCCCGGAACGGAACAAAGTTCCGAAGACAGCGCCGGAGGCACCCCCCATGCTCGACATCATCGCCATACCGACTCCCATAAAAACTTTACCGACACTGGAAAAATCGTTTCCATCGAGCGCCTCTTTGACCGCAGTCATACCACGCTCCATACCGATGCCATGGTCTCCATCGCCAAGAGCACGATCCGCATCGGTAAGGATTGGTTCCGCTTCAATGATTTTGTCTGCCACCACGAGCATCATCTCGCGAGTCTCATCAATGGTAAGATATTCTTTGGCCATCGTTCTAATTGCTTTCTACTTTTAGCCGGGGTCAATCCTAGCCACCAAAGTTTGTTGATTCAAATTTGGATTCTATTCACCCGCCGTAACGCCCCTCCATCTTGCTAAAGCAAACCGACTGGCAGGGCATTTCCCAGTATCTCTTTAGCTCATCATCCATTCGAGTCAGCGAGATTGAAACGCCAGACATCTCTTGGCAAGTCGTTAGCGGCCCCACCATCACATCGTAGATGTTGATGCCCTTGGCTGTGAGTTCGGCTTTAACCTTACGCAGCACGATAAGGCATTCCATCATCGTCGTGGCACCGAGGGAGTTGATAAAAACCAAAACGTCATCGCCAGAAGCAAGCGGTTCCACTTCGTCATCCTTCTCAAAGTCTTCAATGACTAAGTCAAGCATCTTGGGTGTCAATTCATCGGCGGTCGTCATCGGGATTTCACCGACACCAGGTTCACCATGAATACCCATTCCGAGGCCAATCTGGTCCTCGTCGATTTCAAAAGTTGGTTTGCCCGTAGCCGGTATCGATCCTGGAGACATCGAAACGCCAACTGAGCGGGTCTGAAGAACCGCCTTTCTTGCCGCTGCCTCAAGTTCGTCGAGCGATGTGGCGATCTGCGACGCTGCCCCCGCCATCTTTACAATGGGAACAAGCCCGGCAATACCGCGACGCTTTTCCTTCTCGGTCGGAGGAGCTGAACAGACATCATCCCAGATTAGAACCGTGCGAACGTCAATGTCTTCATCATCTGATAACTCAGCACCAAGATCGAAGTTGAGCACATCGCCCGCATAGTTGCCATAGAGATACAACACGCCGTTACCACGATTGACCTCCTCAGTTGCCTCGAAAACGATGTTGGGCGGAGGCGCGGCAAAAATATCACCACAGGCAGCGCCATCAGCCAAGTTGCGACCGACCAGACCGTGATAAATCGGTTCGTGACCACTTCCACCCCCGACAAGCAAGGCAACTTTGTTATCAGGGATGTCATTTTTCACGATCGAACGGGATCCGACAAACTTACATTCTCCGTTGTAGGCGTCGACAAGACCTTCTAAGAGTTCGTCGGCGACCTTGAGGGGATCGTTAATGAGTTTCTTCATCTCAAATGGGAATACGAAAATTTCAGCTTCTTGTTGTCTCAGAGTTTATGGATTAACTCAAATGGAAAATGCCGCCAAACTATTTAGCGAGACACATTTAGCGGAATTCGATACAGTGCCCTCATGCCTCAGGGAGCCTCCCTTTCCCAAGCGATTGTCGCTACTATTTTAGCCCTCAGTTTTGGCGCGGTTTCAGCCAAGGAAACGCTGGAGGGCGATCTGGATCCATTCATTCATCTCCCCAGCTCCTATCATCTAACTCCCGACGACCTAGAAGCTCTCTTCGATCAGGGGAATTGGAGTAATAACCCATACTTTGACTGGCTTACTTCCGATCGCTCTAGAGCGATTTTCAAGCGCAAGAATCAGCCAAGTCTCAAGGTCAATCTTAGCCTGCTTGGGGGATCGGTTCCCATCGAAGAAGCCATCATCGACTTCAAAGACGGGAAGTTCCTCGGAATTACCATTTCGATTTTCAACCGTGGTGATGGCGGATCGATCAGTGACGAAGATTTCAGGAACCGCACTAAACTGGTCGGACAGCATCTTGGAAAGCAACTTGCGGTGCGCCCCACCCGACGAGAGGCCAAACCAACCCAGGGGATGCTGACAGAGGGCTATATCTGGATTTCTGCTCGCGGTAAAGCGGTGTTAGAGAACAACCCAAAAGAACGCAGTAATGGAAAAGTCGAATTTCTTCGCATGCGCCTAGCCAAGCGTGATGCAGAAGGTGCCTATGAGGCTGCCACCCAAACTCGGTCGGCTGCGAGCGTCCGCCTCTCCGACTTGCCTCGCAACGTAGCCCGCCGCAGCGACGGAAGTGTTTTCATCGATGGAATTCCGATGGTCGATCAAGGGGCGAAGGGCTACTGCGCCGTAGCCTCGGCCCAGCGACTGTTCGAATACTACGGCATCCCCTCCGATATGCACCAACTCGCCCTGATAGCAGGTTCGGATCCCAACGCCGGAACCAACTCAATGGCAATCAATCGCGAACTGGGCTCAATCGACCACCTCTTCAAAACACGGTTCGAATGCCTCGCGGTCGCAGGCCAACGGGGCAGCGGACTCTTCGAACTTAAAGACGAAAAATACGTTGGCGATCCGATTACCGAAAAGAAGTTTTACCAGATGATTCAAAAATCCGTCGATGCTGGGATTCCACTTCTCTGGGGTCTAACTGTTGGTCAGTTCGCCGAAGACCCGCCGCTAAAGATGCAGAGCAGTGGCGGGCATATGAGGATGATAATTGGTTACAACGAAGCCGAAAATCGTTTGATCTTCTCTGACTCCTGGGGCGCCGGCCACGAGTTCAAGACCATGGACTTCAGCGATGCCTACAAGGCAACCCACGGGCTCTTCAGTATGAAACCGATCTTGCGATGATCATTCATGTCACCTGTCACCACTCTCAGGCAATGACTATTTGTCTGCTGTTCCACTCTGCAGAATCAGTTCCGGCCGATAGATATCCTTATTGTTAGCCTGAAACTCAGCTTTCAAAGTGACTTTGAAAGCTGTTAAATCAACAAGGTGCCATCTGAGGAATTTCCAGCTCCCCGTGTTACCGTCATGCTCGATCCCAACCAGTAAATGATGCGCGTCGTGAAGCACCTTATTAGTCTCCCTCCGGGGAGTGAAATAGAACGTCCGGAGGCTTGAATTCATGGAGCCGTCCGCGACCACCTTAGGATCAAGATAAATTACCCGCCCCGATCCAATATGACGAATCATCAGGTCAGGATAACCGGCCCGTTGCAGATTGCCTTCAGCCGTTCGCGGATAATCACACTCCAGCTCTGGATCAGCTCCAACTTCCTCAAGCAACGCGCTCTCAAAATAAGCACTGACTTCGTTGATACGACTCTCCGAATTAGTGGGAGAACTGTCACGATTGAATCTTTTCAATACTCGGGCCATTGCCGCTTCGAGTCCCGCTAAAATTTCAGCATCGACCGGTTCCTCAGGGTTCATTGGCAATACCCGATTCCCGGTCGAGGTCTCGATCAATTGGCTGAAAGCCACGTCCCTGTAGACTCCTCCGCCATTAAGCACTGACAAAACCAGGGACTCCACCGAAGGTTCGGATTGAATAATCACTTGAGGAGCATTCCGCCGCTCACAACTAATACCTCCAAGCAGTAGGAGGAGAGACAGGACTTTTAGCAGCTGTTTCATTTGTATGAGATTGCCCCCTTCAAGGCGGCAACAGCAGCCTCTGCACCAGTCGTATCGGCCGCATGCACTCGTCCTAAAAGCTCGCCTGAAGAGACTAACGCGCCTACCTTAATCAATTTATCGAAACCCACCGAAGAATCAATGACATCATCAGCGCGACTCCGCCCAGCGCCAAGCGACACGGTGCAGCGACCAATCGTCTCAGCATCGACAGACGCAACCATTCCCGATTGTTCGGCAGTCACTTCACGAATGACCGGAGCCCGAGTCCGAGCGCCGAGGTCATCAAGTGCCGCCACATCCCCTCCTTGGCTTCCCACCATCTCCTGAAATTTTTGCCACGCAGAACCATCGTCGAGCCAGCCTGCCAGTTGGGAAGCGCCCACATGACTGACCTCTCTGGCTAGAGAAATAACAATCGATCGGAGGTCTTCCGGGCCGCCACCCTTAAGTGTTTGGATGGATTCGACCACCTCCAAAGCATTGCCGACAGCGCTTCCTGTTGGCTCGTCCATAGGATGGTAACAGACTCTTGTGTCGACACCCATGGCCTCGCCCACTGCCTGCATTGCTGAACCAAGCGATTCCGCTTCCGGTCTTGTCTTCATAAACGCTCCTGTGCCAAACTTCACATCGAGGACTAGAGCATCGAGCGTCTCAGCCAACTTTTTGCTCATGATCGAAGCCACGATCAAGGCCTGACTCGGAACCGTTGCCGTGACATCTCGCAGGGCATAAAGCTTTTTATCAGCAGGGCAGACATCAGATGTTTGGCCCATCATGACCACCCCAATCCGCTCGAGCTGATTCATCGCCTCTTCCTGACTGATCCCGACGCGAAATCCCGGAATCGATTCCAGCTTATCGAGGGTTCCTCCCGTGATTCCAAGACCACGGCCGGAAATCATGGGCACCCATAGATCGTCGCAGGCGAGTAGCGGCGCAAGAATAAGCGATACCTTGTCGCCAATCCCACCCGTGGAATGCTTATCGACCACCTTCGGCGTTCCTTCAGGAAATTGAAAGACCTCCCCGGATTCTAGCATCGCCCGTGTCAAGGAGGCGGTTTCTTCCTCCGACATGCCTTGAAAGTAAATCGCCATAGCAAGAGCCGACATCTGGCAATCCGGTATTTCTCCGCGGGTATATTCAGCAATAACCGAGCGGATCTCTTCGTCAGAAAGCGCCTTGCCGTCGCGCTTTGTTTCGATGATCGAAGGAATATGCATCAAGGATGATTGTCGCTATCCTCCCATGTCCTGAAAAGCAAAAAAACTTTTCCCGAGCTTGCCTCACTTGACCCGTCCCCTAATATTCGGCGCTATGGCCGCTGATTTAAATTTCAAGCAGGAGCTTGTGGGCTGTTTTGGTTTTCCTGTATCGGAGAACCCGACGCAGGCCATGATTGAACCCGCCTTTCGCGATATGGGGCTCGACTGGCGTTATCTTACCCTTGAAGTAGCGCCTAATAACCTGCCCGCTGCAGTGGCAGGAGCGAGGGCTTTCGGCTTCCAAGGCTTCAACTGCACCATCCCCCATAAAGTAGCAGTTATACGGCATCTCGATGGCCTCGGTGAATCCGCCGAACTGATGGGAGCAGTGAACTGCGTTGTTAACCGCGATGGAAAACTGATTGGTGAGAATACTGATGGTAAAGGCTTTGTCTCGAGCTTTACCGAACTGGCTAACCCAGCTGGTAAAACTCTTGTTCTTCTGGGAGCTGGAGGTGCCGCCCGCGCTATCGGAGTCGAAATGGCGCTAGCCGGCGTGAAAGAAATTCACCTTGTTAATCGTAGCGAACAACGGGGACGGGAACTCAAAACCCTTTTTTCAGGAAAGCTTAATGACGCCGTTGGCGGCGGACTCGAAGTCACTTTACACAACTGGGTAGACGACTTTGATATTCCTTCAGGAACCGATATTGTTGTTAACGCTACCAGTATAGGGCTTTTCCCTGACGTCGATGCCCGAATCCCGTTAAACATCAACTCTCTAACCACTGACATGGTGGTCGCTGACGTGATTCCGAACCCTCCCACCACACGACTCGTTCGCGATGCAAGGAAAAAAGGTTGTCAGGTTATCGACGGACTTGGGATGCTCGTCGCTCAGGGAGTTATCGGGATCGAATACTGGACCGGTCGGAGTCCTGATCCGGTGGTGATGCGCCGGGGATTGGAGGATGTGTTTGGGGGTTAAGTTAGAACACCTCGTCCAACTTCAAGATTAGAAAGGCAGAAACCCGCGCCAAATCGCGATCGCCTAAAATACGACTCCAGATAGTCAACTCAGAGCAGTCCCCTCCCTTTACTGGATTTCGCCAGTCAAAAGGGAGCCTATTCGTGCCAATTCTCTGAAGTTCATTCCCGAGCAAGTGAAAGGAAGGAAAAGCGATTTTAACGCATCAGACCGCACCTCCCTGAAGCTTTTAGCGCTGTGATTGCGTTCGCTGGAGCGCGTCCATCAATTCGCTCATCTTTTGCAAAACGCCCATGATCTCGGAGCTAGGTGAAAGGAGGCTAGTCGTGGGATCAGTTGGAGAATCATCGGAATCTGCCCCCATCGCCGAGCCAACAGGTGAGATGACCCATGCATCGACCCAAACGCTTTCTCCTTTGGCGAATCCTTCCAGAAGAAGTCGGGACTCAAGGTCTGGCATATGCCCTGCACCATAGAACACCGCCAGTCTCTTCGAACCTTGGGCGATCATGTCATTAACCCGCCGCATGACCACTTTATTTCGCTCTGAAATCAGAACAGTGCCATCTTCACCTTCGATCTCAGTAATCAGTTCTTCAGCTTCTCCAAGGAAAGGGGCCAGCGAACGCTTTAAGGTGCTGCTGTTGCCAGTGAGAACCGCGGAAACCAGTTGATTCATCAACACGTTCATCGCGGCTTCGTCAGCGGCGATGCCCTTACTGTCCCCTGCCTCCGTTAGAACCATAGCTCGTTCAAGGATGGTTCCAAAGCTCTGGTTGCGGGCTTCCATCAAACCTTCGTATTGAGTCCAATCGACATCCGCATGAACGAAGTTATCAGCTTCGTAGTCGATAGTTTCGAGTTGGAACTCGAGGCCGAGAAACGCCTTCGCCAACTGCTGCAATCCTTGGACTGGATCAACATTCGCATCCAGATCCTCTTGTCGGAATTCTCCACCCACCAATTCATAGAGAACAGCGTCGTAGTCTTTCAGGTGGTCGTTCAATTTTCCGTAGTATTCCGCGTCGCCTAAATGCACCACAGAAACCAAATCAACGATGACGTCCTTTCGCGAAAAGCGGGCAGTGGCCGTCTGCAACTTCGACTCTGACGCCGCATCTTCTTCAATGTAGCGAATGTAATCTGCTACTTCTGCCCCGGTCCGTTCAACGGGCGCCGTGGGCTGCCCATGAACCAAACTAAACTGACAGCAAGCCAGTAGAAAAATGCTGAGAGTCTTAAAATACTCCATCTCTATTAATTAATAACGCGCAGCCTTCCCGCGCTAAGTCTATTGTATTTCTAAAGCCACAAAATCACCGCCCCCACTGCGTGCATAAATGCGTCCGTTCGCGAAGACCGGTACTGTCCAAACACGGGGAGAGACGACTTCCTGAGTCAGAGTCGGCTCGTAGCCATTCGGACTAACCTTCGCAATCTGTAAGGTTCCCTGTTCAGACAAAACTAATAGCTGGTCACCAACAACGGTCGCGGTGCCATGCCCCACGCTTTCTTCTAGCCACTTGGTCTCGCCCGTCATCATATCCAGACACTTCAGACCCGTTCCATCCTGACTTTCGTTCCCATCGACACCGTAGAGGTGACCGTCCACTAGAATGACCGCGTTCATCTGAGTCTTCATATCACGATTCTGCCAGACTCTCTCTGGATCACCCTCACCCGTCCACTTAGCCAGGACTGCTCCTTTTCCATAGCCGCTAGAGATAAAAATGTAATCACCTGACACTATCGGGTCCGCCGAGTTAACCCCGTAACGCGTCATCCAACGGTATTCCCAAACAGGCATTCCTGTCTCAGCCTCCACACAGACGTAGGCACGTTTGTTTGAAAAAATGAGAAATAACTTTCCATTTTTCTCAAAAGGATACGGCGTGGAATACCCGGCCTCCTCGTCCTCTGATTGCCAGACCAAACTCCCGTCCGACTTCTTCAGAGCGAGGCCGGACTCTCCAGCAGTTACATAAAGATGATCACCTTTGGGAAGTGGCGCTCCGCTAAAGCCCCATGTCGGCATGCTGTAGCCAAAATCCTCTTTGAGGTGCTTTTCCCAAATGACTTGCCCCGTGGTGAGATCGAGACAAACCAACTCACCCTGACGAGCCGCATGATAGACACGATCACCTTCAATTGTTGCTGTTCCGGTCGTGCCTCCCTGGAAGTAAAGGTCCCCTAGCGGCTGTGGGTAAGAACGCGTCCACCTCTCTTCGCCTGTCACTTCATCGAAGCAAAAAAGCGTATCGGTTTCCTTCCCATCATGCCCCGAAATAATCACGCTCCCGCCCGCAATCACCGGGGCACTGTAGCCAAGTCCGAGATTCGCTTTCCATATCACTTTGGCTGTTCCTTCGGCCGGAAGACCTTCCTCTCTCGAAATACCATTCAGATCAGGGCCCCGGAAAATCGGCCAGTCGCCAGCGATCGAAGTAGAAACAAGATTGAGACTAAGCCAGATTGCCAGATTGACTCGGAGAAGGGAAAGAACCAGCATCTTCATATGGTAACTCTTCCGCAGATCGCTACCTTGGCAATAGTCATCTTCGCCACAAGCACGTCCGTTTTGGCGGACCTAACAGCCGAAACATGGGGCAACTTGCCCGACGAGCGCGAAGTCACTCTCTATACCCTAACCAACGAGAAGGGCACCCGTGTCCGACTCTCCGACTACGGAGCTCTTTTGGTGTCTATCGAAACAAGCGACCGAGAGGGTAATCTCGAAAACATTACCCTCTCGTATCACTCTCTCGACGCCGCGCTCGCCGGCGGTGTTTACGGATCCGTCATCGGAAGGTTCGCCAACCGAATAGGCGGCGGCGGCTTTTCTATTGACGGAAATCGCTACGATCTTCCAAGCACTAACCCCAAAACCAAAGTCACCATCCACGGTGGAAAGACTGGGTTCCAACGGCAACTCTGGCAGACAGATAAGTCATTCAAATCAGACTCGGTCTCGTTCTCACTTGAGAGCCAGGACGGCCACGAAGGATTTCCAGGCAAGGTTAACGTCACCGCCACCTACACGCTGACTGATGAGAACGAATTAATCATCGAATACACCGGCAGAACAGACCAGCCTACTCACCTAAACCTCACCAACCATGCCTATTTTAATCTCGCCGGAGGAGGCGACATCCTCTCTCACGAACTTGAGATGAAAGCCGCTGAAGTTCTCGAACTCGACGACCGAAAGTTACCGACCGGCAAACTTCTTACCGTAGCCGACACTCCTTTCGACTTTCAAACGAAAAAGCCTGTAGGGAAAGATATCGAATTCATCGCTACCGGCGGCTATGATCACTGTTTCAAAATCTACCCATTCTCAAAACCGGGCCCTAACGAATTTGCAAAGTTAATCGAGCCAAAGTCCGGTCGCACCATGAGCGTTCACACGACCAAACCTGGAGTGCAGATCTACACGGCTAATCACTTCAAGGGAAAGCCTTACCCACGCTGGGGGGGCATTTGCTTTGAAACACAGTTCTTTCCCGACGCTCCTAACCAGCCCACCTTCGCCTCCAGCCTGTTACGTCCTGGCGAAAATTATTATCACATCACGAAATTTGTCTTTGGCATCGAGGATTAACTGCTCAAGTGCTACCCAACGCTTTGGCAGCTATCCGTAGGTTTTGTCCTCCGTGTTTGCGGTAGTTTAATCCAGAATTAATCAGGGCTTATATTTACTCTTGCTTACTTATGATCCAGCAAGCTATTCCCATCACCTTCCAGCACCGCGTGTCTTTCACTCACGGTGCTTTTGATGCAAAGAACCACATCCTTCGAGACCTTGTTGCCGATTCCTGTGAACTCGGTGAGCAGTCTAAGGTGATGGTGCTGCTGGATTCCGGCGTAGCGGAATCAAATCACGGTCTCGCCGAAAAGATTTCCCAGTATTTTGCCGTCCACGTTGACACGCTAAATCTCGTCACTGAACCGATAATCATGCCCGGCGGTGAGCCCTGCAAGAATAACTGGTCTCTCGTCGAAAAGATATGGCAAGCAGTCGAATTCCATAAGATCTGCCGCCACTCCTACATCGTCGCCATCGGCGGCGGCGCCTTTCTCGACCTCGCCGGTTTTGGTGCCTCCACCGCTCATCGCGGAATCCGTCTGATTCGCATGCCCACCACATCGCTCAGCCAGGGTGACGGCGGTGTTGGCGTAAAAAACGGAGTGAACTACTTTGGGAAAAAGAACTGGGTAGGAAATTTTTCAGTACCGTTTGCTATCGTCAACGATCTCGAGTTTATCAGCACACTTCCTGATCGTGCCTGCCGCGATGGAATCATTGAAGCCATCAAAGTTGCCCTAATCCGTGACAAGGATTTCTACCAGTATCTGACGGAAAATGCCAACAAGTTGGGAAGGCTTGAAACCCGGCAATTGGAGTTGGCTATTCGACGGAGCGCCGAAAATCACGTAAATCACATCGCCACCAGCGGGGATCCTTTCGAGTATGGTTCTGCGAGGCCCCTGGATTTCGGCCACTGGGTGGCACACAAGCTTGAACAACTATCAAATTTTGAAGTTAGTCACGGTGAGGCCGTCGCCATCGGAATGGCAGTGGATATCGTCTACTCAGTGCACATTGGCCTGCTCGCCCGTCGCACTGCAGACGAGATCCTTGATCTGATTCAGACGGTTGGTTTTGAGCTATGGTCTAGCTATCTTGAACAGGAGCAACATGGCCGCCCCGTGATCCTCGCGGGGCTCGAAGAATTCCGCGAGCACCTCGGAGGCAAACTAACGATCACGCTGGTTCCTGAAATCGGCGAAAAGCTCGAAGTTCATGAGATGGACGAACATGCTGTTATCAAATCGCTCGAAGACCTAAGACACCGATTCTCAGAGAAAAAAGCGTCACCTCGATCCGCTTAAATTGTGAAGGCACAAAAAAGCCCGCCAATCACTTGGCGAGCTGTGGTCAAATACGAGATTAAACCCGGCTAAATCAGGGAATTTTAAGAACTTGGCCGGGATGAATCGTGTCCGTCTCCAGACCATTGGCACGCTTAATGGCGGATACTGAAGTGTTGTTTGCCAAGCTGATCCGGTAAAGATTTTCTCCACCTGCTACCGTGTGTGTTTTGCCTGAAGAAGGGCCGCTGAAGTTACTCGCAGCAGTGCTACCACTGTAACTGGGAGGGGTTTCTGCGTAGCTTGGCACGGAACGCAGCGATGGAAGCGCTGGAGCAGGAGATTGAACTTCGGTTGGGGGCGTGTAAGTACTCTGGCTGTAACTTGGATAGGCAGTTGAGGTTGCCGAACTGGATGGCTCTTCAGCGTTGCTGTTGTAGGTGGAACCGTTCGGCCCGTAATAGGGATTGCTCTGATAAGGATTAGAAGAGGCGATTTGGTTCTCGCAGGAAACGGTCAAAAGAGCGAGCCCGAGGGGCAGCAAGTATAGGTATTTCATGATCAGAGGTTGGCGGTTTAGTAAGATAGCTAAAATATTAAGATTTATTAACTAAACCGCAAGCATTTTTTAAGAAGTAGATGGAGACATTTACATGAATTTTTTTATCCATTCCGCTCCTCTTCAATTCTCCTCGCCTTTCCTTTAATTCGCTCTTGCGTCGGCCTCTGACGGCGATAATGCTGCCTGCACAAGTCTATGAGCATTTCGCGAGCCCTTATCTCCGTTTCCGACAAAGCTGGCTTGGAGTCCCTTGCAAAGGGACTCCACGAAAACGACGTCGAGATTCTTTCCACCGGTGGAACCGCCAAGTTCATTGCCGATCTCGGCATTCCTGTCGTTGAGGTTTCCGACTTCACCGGTTTCCCCGAACTTTTCGACGGACGAGTCAAAACACTTCATCCAAAGGTTCACGGTGGCCTCCTTCATCGACGTGACAGCAAGGAGCATGTGGAACAGGCTAATGAAAATGATATTCTCCCGATCGACTTGGTGGTCGTGAATCTTTACCCCTTCGAAGAAACCGTCGCCAACGAAGGCGTTACGCGCGCGGAAGCTATCGAACAAATTGACATCGGTGGCCCCAGCATGCTGCGATCGGCAGCGAAGAATCATGATGCCGTTACAGTGGTGGTCGAACCATCAGATTATGATGTGATTCTTTCTGAACTAGATGAACACGAGGGCAACACGACGCTAAAGACTCGCGAGCGCCTCGCCATCAAAGTATTTCAGCGCACCGCCGCTTACGACGCTGCCATTGCCTCCCACCTCAACGACATCCAGGAGACTGAGAGTTCCTTCTCAGTATCACTACCCCTCGCACAAGAACTGCGCTACGGCGAAAACCCTCACCAAGAGGCATCCCTCTACGGTAACTTTGGTGATTATTTCAAACAACTGCAGGGCAAAGGCCTAAGTTACACAAATGTTCTCGACATTGGCTCCGCGGCAGAACTCATCCTAGAATTTCGCCGGCCGGCCGTTGCTATCCTAAAACACACCAACCCCTGTGGCGTTGGCGCTGACGAGGATGACCTTCGCCTTGCCTGGGAAAAGGCATTCGAAACTGACCGGCAGGCTCCCTTTGGGGGCGTTATTGTTTGCAACCGCCCTCTCGATATCGGCTTTGCCCGCGTCATTTCTGAAATCTTCACTGATGTGATTATTGCTCCCGAGTTTGAAACCGATGCTCGAGCGCTGCTGCAAAAAAAGAAGAACCTTCGTCTCATCCAAATGCACGAGGCTTTCCGCGACACTCTCACCGATCCGGTGATTCAATCCGCTCCGGGAGGACTTCTCGTTATGGATCATGACACCCGCGCTCTCGGACTTGATAATATCGAAAAGAAGGTCGTGACCCAGCGTCCTCCCACCGCCGAGGAAATCGAAGCCATGCGTTTTGGCTGGCGCATCGTAAAACATGTGAAATCCAACGCGATTGTTTTCACAACAAGCGACCGTACTCTTGGCATCGGAGCAGGGCAAATGTCCCGCGTTGATTCGTGCCGACTTGCTACATGGAAAGCGGAGCAAGCCGGACTCAGTCTTAAGGGCTCCGTTGTCGCCAGCGATGCCATGTTTCCCTTCCCTGACGGTCTCGTAAATGCACTCGATTCAGGAGCGACCGCCGCGATCCAACCAGGTGGCTCCATCAGAGACGAAGACGTCATCAAGGCAGCCAACGAGCACGAAGCCGCCATGGTCTTTACCGGACACCGCCACTTCCTGCATTGATCTGCCTCCTCCATTAGTTCGGGAAATCTGAGAAGTCCAAGTGACGCGAACGTCATTGGCGACTATCCTATTACCCATGGCGATCGATTGGAAAATACTCGGGGCTCCAGGAGCTGATAATTCGCTCCTCGTCGCGGTGAACTCAGGTCACGCCGAATCACGCCTCCTTTTCGATTGTGGTGAAGGCTGCCTCAACAGCCTTAAACCTTCTGAAATCCAGTCAATCAGGCACCTCTTTTTTTCCCACTACCACATGGATCACGTGTCAGGCTTTGACACGTTTTTCCGTCACAACTACAATCGCCCCGAGATTCCCGTCCAAGTCTGGGGTCCGGCAGGCTCGATCGAACTATTCTCCAATCGGTTCCGTTCCTTCACTTGGAATCTGCATGCCGATCAACCCGGAGAGTGGATTGTCCGGGAGACTGAAAAGGATTCCGTGCGGGGAGCCCGTTTTTTTACACGGGAGGCTTTCACAAGCGCTCACCATTTGCCCGTCGTGTCGACTGAATCGGGCACTATTCTGTCTGAGGCTGAATTTTCGGTGACGTGCCTTTCCCTGCCGCATCATAACATCAGTTCGAGCGCCTATTTGGTCAGAGAAAAAGATCACGTCAATGTCTCTCCTCAAGCACTTGCTTCGAGTGGATTAATCCCGGGTCCGTGGCTGCAGCGTCTGACTGACTCGACCCCTGACGGAGACTCCGTAGATGTGAACGGTAAATCTATATTAGTTGGCGAGTTGCGCCGCGATTTACTCCGGACAAGCCCCGGTCTGTCACTGGCCTATCTCACTGACTTTTGCATCACACCCAGCACGAAGGAATGGTGCGATGTGGTCGAATGGATTGGGGGAACGAATACTCTTATCTGCGAATGTCAGTATGCCACGTCCGATGCAAGTCTGGCCCAACGCAATGGTCATATGACGGCTGATCGCGTTGGACAGCTGGCCAACGAGGCGGGGGTCGAAACCCTTGTATTGCAGCATCTTTCACGGCGCTATAGCGAAGGAGAATGGGCCAAAATGAGAAGCGAAGCAGCGGAAAAGTTTCAAGGAGCCGCTTTCCCACCTAACTGGAATATTCCTTAGCCCGACTACTTCAATACCAGAGGCGCGCCTCATTTGACTGATTTAACGACTTCGCGAGGTGAAGCGCAGCAAAGATCTTGAAGTCGACAAATTTACCTTCCCCTTGACGATCTCGACACCACTTGGTCACATCTGCCTGATGAACGAAGTGGACCCTTATATCTTCGCCGCCAACACCGCCGCCCTTAGTCATTCTGGTCAAACCTGTCGCATAAAACAAAGTGACAAACTCATCGGTCAAGCCGGCTGAAGATGTCCCCTCGCTCAACATCGTCCAGTTCTTCGCTTCATAGCCCGTTTCTTCTTTAAGCTCCCGCTTGGCAGCCGTAACCAGGGGTTCCTCCTCCTGAAGGGGTATATCACCAACAAGACCTGCAGGAAGCTCGATAACATGCCGTCCAACCGGGGGACGATACTGTTCGGTCAGGACAACCTGTTTGTCGTTGGTGAGAGCAAGGATAGCAACGGCACCCCTCGCATTAGTTCGAGTCACGTATTCCCAGTGAGCCGAAGTCTTCCGATAAGTGAGAAACTTGCCTCGGTAAATCTCTTCTGATTCTTCAGCCATGAGAGGAGGTTCACGCAAAACTAAATTTTTGAACTGAGAATCATCTGATTCGCTTCAAATCTGATTTCGCCGAGCTGATT
>CETE01153980.1_pt1 | contig 16082 bp, 17 predicted proteins | sample 531241 | NCBI WGS metagenome assembly CETE01 (sample SAMEA2622336, study PRJEB7988) | marine metagenome | biome: marine biome (ENVO:00000447); feature: deep chlorophyll maximum layer (ENVO:xxxxxxxx); material: "saline water (ENVO:00002010), including plankton (ENVO:xxxxxxxx)" | depth 30 m
GCCTTCTCTCAAGGTGAAATAGTTGTTATGGTCGATGATGAAGGTCGCGAAAATGAAGGTGATTTAATTTGTTCAGCCGAATTAATCACTCCAGAAATTATAAATTTTATGATCACACATGCTAGAGGGTTAGTATGTGTTCCTATGACTGAAGAACGATTAAGAAAACTTGGTCTTTCTAGAATGACGCCCGCCTATTCGTCAGATAAGTATCATACAGCATTCATGGATTCTGTCGATGTTAGAGAAAATACAACAACAGGAATTAGCGCATTTGATAGATCAGAGACCATTAAAGCGTTAATTAGAGATAAAAGTAGCGCCCAAGATTTTATAAAACCCGGTCATGTTTTTCCTTTAAAAGCAGTTAATAATGGGGTGCTTGAAAGACCGGGTCATACAGAGGGAGTAGTTGACTTAGCAAAAATATGTAATTTAAAGCCTGCAGGTGTAATTTGTGAAATTCTTAATAATGACGGATCGATGATGAGGTTAGATGACTTAATAGATTTTGCTAACACTCATAAATTAAAAATAACTTCTGTTGATGAAATAATTAAATATAGACATAAAAACGAAAAAATAATTACTCCATTAAGGCAAACAACAATGCCGACAAAATTTGGAAAATTTAATTTAAAATTATATGATTCAAAGTTTGATAAAAAAGATCATCTTGCACTTATTGTAAAAAAAAATAGTCATTTAACTCCTATGGTTCGAGTTCATAGTGAATGCTTAACTGGAGATGTTTTTGGATCTTGTCGCTGTGATTGCGGACAACAACTAGAGGAAGCTATGAAAAAAATACAAGATTATGGTCATGGAGCTGTTGTTTATCTTCGTCAAGAAGGAAGAGGAATCGGTTTGGCTAATAAATTGCATGCATATGAATTACAAGACAAGGGTTTAGATACTGTTGAAGCTAACTTAAAACTTGGATTTAAAGCTGATGAGAGAGATTATGGATTATGTGCTCAGATTTTAAAAGATATAGAGATGAGTAATATTAAGTTGTTAACAAATAATCCTGCCAAAGAAAATGGACTGACTCAATATGGAATAAATATTGTTGAAAGAATGTCTTTGATAATCAAATCTTGTGATACAAATTCATTTTATTTAAATACAAAAAAAGAAAAAATGGGTCATCATATTTAGTATTTATGGAATGATAAAATGAAGATTATAATTGTAGCATCTAAATTTAACGAAAAATTAATGGATGGGTTAATTGAAAATACTAAGTCTTCATTAATTGATTCTGGAATTTATAAAAAAGATATTTCTCTTATTCGTGTTCCGGGAGCTTATGAAATTCCCCAGATGATTAATTTAGTTCATAATTCTGTTAATCAGGATTTAAACAACCATGTGATTTATATTGCTTTAGGAGTTGTTATTGAGGGAGAAACGAATCATGCCCAAATGATAATTGATACTACAGGCCAGTCATTATTAGATTTAAGTTTGGCAAAAAATATTTTAATCGTAAATGAGATTGTTGGAGCTCCATCTTATAAAATTGCTGAAGCAAGATGTATTGGAAAAGAAAATACAAGAGGATGGTATGCAGGCAAAGCTGTTATCGAACTAGCCACTGAAATTAAGCGGTTAACAGAGAAGAATAAATAATATGAAAAATCCTATTATTGGCAGAAGAAGAACAAGAGAATTGATAGTTCAATTTCTTTTTCAAAATGATTTTAATCCAGAGCCCTTAGATGATGCACTTCCTCAATTTTGGAATGATAAAAAAATATCTAAAAAAGAAAAAACTTTCGCTGAAAAATTAATATTTGGAGTAATTAAAAATAAAGAAAGTCTTGATAAAAAAATGTCAGATTATGCTGATAATTGGAAATCTGAACGACTTGGCTCAGTTGATCGTGTTGTTATAAGAATTGCTCTCTTTGAAATATTATATTGTGATGATGTACCGCCAATTGTGTCAATTAATGAAGCTGTTCATTTTGCTAACGATTTAAGTAGTTTTAAATCCGGAAAATTTGTTAATGGAATTTTAGATAGAGTTTTGAATGATATTGATCGTCCTCATAGAGAAACATCTTCTTGAAATGACTAATGATTGAAAATTGTACCCATTTTATGAACTGTGCAATAGAGCTTGCAAAGAAAGGGGAGGGGTTAACTTCTCCAAATCCACCAGTTGGCTCTATTTTAGTTAAAAATGGGAATATTATTTCAAAAGGTTGGCATAAAAAAGCTGGACAAAATCATGCTGAAATTGAATGTCTAAAATCTTTTTCAGACCCAAATGAATTAAAAAATTCAACATTATTTGTAACACTTGAGCCATGTTCGACACATGGAAAAACTCCTCCGTGCGTAAATCGTATAATTGAATCGGGCGTAAAAAAAGTTATAATAGGAGCATTGGATCCAAATCCAAATCATAATGGTAAGGCTATTGGCATCTTGGAAGAAAATGGAATTGAAGTGATATCTGGGGTATGTAAGGAGAAAGCAGAAGATTTGATTGCACCTTTTAAAAAATTAATTACTAAAAGTTTACCTTATATATCGTTAAAATTAGCAATTACAATTGATGGTAAGATTGCAGATCATACAAAAAATTCCAAATGGATTTCATGTGAGGAATCTAGAAATGAAGTTCAAAATTTAAGAAAAAGAGTTGATGGAGTGATGGTTGGAGCCAATACGGTAAGATGTGATAATCCTACTTTATTTCCAAAACCAGATAACGGAAGTTGTCCATGGCGCATAGTTATTGGAAGTAATTTTCCTGAAAGTTCAAATTTACTTAATGATAAATACAAACACAAGACCTTAATAAGGTCTGGAGAATTGAAGTCAATTGTTGCTGAATTAGCAAATGAAAAAAATATCATGCATATTTTGTGTGAGGGTGGCGGTAATTTATCAGCTCAATTATTAGAATCCAATCTTGTTGATGAAATAATTTTTTTTGTTACTCCTAAAATTATAGGTAAAGATGGATTAGCATCTTTTGATTTTTTAAATTTATCCATAAAAAATGCTCATCAACTATTTTTTAATAAATTTAAGAAAGTGGGAACAGATATAATGATAAAAGCTAAGGTTGAAAATTAATATGTTTACTGGAATTGTCAAACAAATGGGAGTCGTCGAGAAGCTTGAAATAAATAATTTATCAGGTTTACTTGAAATTATTGTTGAGGAAAAATTTGATAGAAACATCTTGCTAGGTGATAGTATCGCAATTAATGGAGTTTGTCTTACTGTATCAAAAATATATGAAAATAAATATTCCTTTGATATATTATCAGAAACTTTTGATAAAACAAATCTTGGTCAACTAAGCATTGGTGAAAATGTTAATTTAGAGCCTGGTTTAGCTTTAGGTGATATGTTAGGCGGTCATATTGTGACTGGTCATATTGATACAACTGGAATTGTAAATTCTATTGATCAAATTGATAATGATTGGAAATTTAATTTTCTTTATCCAAACGAATTTAGCGATTTATTTGTTATGAAAGGGTCGATTGCAATCGATGGAACTTCTCTCACAATTGGTGAATTAAATGATGACAATTTTTCTGTTTACATAATTCCGCACACCTATCAAAAAACTATTTTCTCATCATATAAAAAGGGCGATAAAGTTAATTTAGAAATGGATCTTCTTGGAAAATATGTCAAAAGAATTTTATCACAAGGAGGGGGGCAAATTTATCAAAACAAATTTGATGGATAAAAAATCTGTTCTTATCACAGGGTGTTCTTCAGGGATTGGTCTAAAGACTGCCGAATTATTAAGGAATAATAATTGGAACGTTTTTGCAACTGCAAGACAAGAAGATGATTTGAAAATGCTTGAATCATTAAACCTTAAACCCATCCAGCTTGACCTAAATGATATCACATCCATTAATAACTGTGTGAATTTTATTAAAAGTTATTCCGAAGGATCATTGCTAGCCATTGTAAATAATGCAGGTTATGGTTTGCCTGGAGCGATTGAGGATTTAACTTATGGTGATATAATAAAGCAATTTAATGTAAATTTATTTGGCTCTATTGAGTTAACAAATCAATTACTTCCAGAGCTTATTAATCAAAAAAAATCATCAATTGTTTATGTTAGTTCTTTAGTAGGAAGAATGTCATTACCGTTTATGGGAGCGTACTCTGCGACTAAATTTGCAATGGAGGCTATCGCAGATGCTCAAAGAATAGAATTGTCTAATACGCCAATACAAGTATCGTTAATTGAGCCAGGTCCAATATATACTAACTTTTCTAAAAACTGTGCTAATAATATTGAGCATTTGTTAAAGAAAACTTCTAGATTTAATAATTTTTACATAAATTATTTTGAAAAAAGAGTTAATGGAGGGCTTATTGAAGATCGCTTTAGACTTCCTGCTGACAAAGTTGCAAAAAAAATAGTGCACGCAGTAGAATCTAGAGCAGCAAAATCAAGATATAAAATTACAATTCCGACATACATTGCAGAAATATTAATTAGGTTTTGTACTACAAAATTTAGAGATAAAATTATTAAAAAACATATATCTAAACGTTTTTCCTAGTGAGCTATGAATTTATTTTTCTCTACCTTTTTTAATAAGATCTAGGATAATATCGCCGTCATTTTTTTTAATTTTAACAAGTTTTAGCGCTTCTTTTTCTGCTTGATCATAATCTCTCATTTGTATGTATGATGCAGCAAGCATATATATTGCGTTTGCATAATTGCTATCAATCCTTAAAGCACTTAAAAAAGAATCTTTTGCTGCATTGTATCTATTTAAATAAAAATAACTCATACCTATTTGGTAATGAGCTGTTTTAATATTTGGATCTGATTTAATTACTTTTTCTAAAATATTTATTGCCTCTGAATAATTTTTATTTCTATTTTCTGAATTTCCTTTTCTGATAAGACTCTCTATTTCCTGTGGTGTTAAGATAATTTTAACTTCTTTTTTTCCATTATTAATTTTATCAATGAAATCTAAAGCTAGGTTATGAAATGGTAAATCAGAAAAGGTATTTTCTGCATAATAATTATAATGAATTAAAGCGGAGTCACTATCATTAATATATTTATCGTACAAGCCAGCTAAATTAAATCTCGCTGGTAAATATTCAGGATGTAATGCTACAATAAGATCAAAATCTCCTTTAGATTGAGTTAAATCATTATCTTTAAATAATTTAGTAATTACCCAGATATTTTTTAATCTTGGATTTGTTTTATCTTCGGAGAGACAAGATGAAATGATGTCATGTGCTAAATCCCACTCTTGATTTTTAAATGCTATGCATCCAAGTAGAACTTTTGCTTCATTATTATTTGGATTATCAGATAAAAAATTATTTAACAAAATTTCTGCATCATCTATTTTTTCATCATAAAAAAGAGACAATGAATAGTTGAAGGCAGAAGCATTGAAGTTTGTGCTATAATCAACCGCTTGTTTAAAGTATTGGCCTGATGACTCATAGTCGCCCATTTTCCATAATGTTAAACCAAGTTCATTTGCAATTATAGCCTTCTTATCCGAGGAGACAGTTTTTCTAAGTGATTTTTCTAGTAATGATCTTGATCTAACATAATCTCCTTTTTTAATAGCGTTAATAGCTTTAATAAATTCTACATCTCCTTTTTGTTTTCCGCATCCAATAAAAAAAACTAAACTCATAATACTAATAGCAAAAAAATTTATAAAATTTTTCATATTTTTAATTCTCCTTAATCCAAAATACCCTTTTTCTAGGACCATCAAACTCACAGAAGTATATGCTTTGCCATGTTCCTAGCATAATTTTTGAGTTTTCAACAAAAATTTGTGCAGAGTTTCCCATTAAACTAGCTTTAACATGTGCTGCACTATTGCCTTCAATATGTTTATAATTATTTTCCCAAGGAATGAAGTTTTTTAGAATTTTGTCCATATCAATTTTAACATCAGGATCAGCATTTTCATTAATTGTAACTCCGGCAGTTGTATGAGGTATAAAAATAGACAAAATCCCATTTTTAATATCTTTTTTAGAAATATAGGATAGAATATGATTATCTAAGTTGATAAATTCTGTTCTTAAATTAGTTTTAATGTTAATGATTTCCATCAACTACAATATTAATCACTTTTTATTTAAAGAGCAAAATAAAAAAGACATTATCAAAATGGTATATTAAACTTTTAATATAAATATCATTGTGAGGAATTAATGCTAGATTTTTGGTTAACAGAATGGTTGTCAATTTTAGTGATGTTAGCATCATTAATAATATCCGCTTTTTTTTCTGGATCAGAAACAGCCTTATTTTCTTTATCAAATGACGATATTGCTAAATTAAAAAGAAAAAATTTCGCTACAAATTATCTTTTGAATTTTTTCGCAAAAAACCCGAGCGGTTTATTAATTTCGATTTTATTTGGAAATCTTATAGTTAATATTATTTTCTTTTGTGTTAGCGCCTCAATTTCTTACCGCTCTTCTCAACTATTTAATGAAAATATGAGTAGTTTTATTGGTATAATTACCCTTGTATTCATAATTATTTTTGGTGAAATTATTCCAAAAGCTCTTGGGATGAGTTTTTCTAGAAAACTAATCATTTTATCTTCACCATTTTTAAATTTATGGAATTTAGTAATAAGTCCATTAAGAAAAAACATTGATATATTTATAAATAAAATTTCTCCAAGTAAAAACTTATCCATAAACCTTTCAGAATTAGAATTTAAAACTCTTATTGATTCAACAATTCAAGGAGATGGATTTGGAATTCAAGAAAAGGAAATTGTTGAAAATATAATTAATTTGCATGAAGTAAGAGTTAGAGAATTAATGATTCCAAGAGTAAAGCAAATATTTATTGATAAGAATTGGACTGTTGAAAAATCAATAAATTATATAAATAAAAATTTTGTTGACCAAATACCAGTTTACGAAAATTTCGAAGAAAATGTTATTGGATATGTTGAACTCAATAAGTTGTTATTGGCTAACTCAAACGATAAAGTGTTAAATTTATATGAAAGAGTAAAATTTTATCCTGAAAATAAATCTGCAAGTGAAATGCTTAAAGAGTTTGTAAATAAAAATTTAAAAATTGTTGGAATAGTGGACGAATATGGAGGACTTTCAGGAACCTTATCATCAAATGAAATATATAATTATTTTTCAAAAAAATCTTTGAATAAAGAATTATCATCTGTGGAGCTAATTGGAGAAAATGAATATAGATTGAAAGGAGATCTATATATAAGAGAGTGGAGAGAATTATTTTTAGGATTTGTTCCTAATTATGAAATTAGAAATATGGATCTCGATACAATTAGCGGTCTTGTTATATCATCTCTTAAAAAAATGCCGAATGTTGGCGATGTTGTATTTCTTGGAAATCTTTGTTTTACAGTTGAAGAAGTAAGAAATAATCGAATTGAATATGTTAAATTACAACTATTAGACAAAAGAAACATATAAAAATGATAGAAATAATAGTTATAATTTTTAGTTTTTTATTTTCGGGTTTATTTTCTGGAATGGAAACAGGAAGCTATTCAATTAATAGAATTAAACTCAAAAGAAAAGTTTTAGAAAGAAATATTCAAGCTAGGAGATTAAATGAATTAATATCATCTCCATATAAGTTTATTTTTATGGTTTTAATAGGAAATAATATAGCGATTTATATTTTATCTAATCAAGTGACAAATATTTACATTCAAAAAGGTTTTAATTCTAGTAAAATTATATTCGGTTTTATTCCATGGAATGCTGATATTATTGCCACGTTAACATTAATATTTCCCGTTTTTCTTTTTGCGGAAATTTTGCCTAAAAATATATTTAGAACATGTGCAGATAGTCTGATGTATTCGTTATCTTTTTTAATAAAAGTATTTAGTATGGTTTTTATACCATTAACATTTCCTTTAGAAAAGTTTTTTAAATTTTTAATCAAAGACAAAGGAGAAAATTTATCAGCTATCTTTTACAAGGTGTCTTCAAATACTTTTAAGGAAGAATTAAATCTTTTGAAAAAAAATGAGGTTATAACGAAATTTCAAGTTGGAATGATAGAAAATGTAATTGATATGCATAAAATTCCAATTCTTGCATTAAAGAAACACTTTAATAAAGTCTTTTTGGTAGAGGGTGATTCTCAAATAAAAGATGTTAAAGAAATTATGATGATAAATAAATGCAGTGAAGTTTTTGTAACAAAAAATAAAGAAATAATTGGGCTTGTTTCAATAAATGATTTTTATGAACGTAATCTTAGTGATAGCGATTCAATTAAAAAAATAATGAAAGATTTTCTTAAATTAGAGTCGCATAGAAGTTTAAAAGCGGCGTTTTATAGGATTAAAAATAGCACAATTAATACTGCCATTATAATAGATAAAAATAATAATTATTTAGGATCAATCTCACTTGATAATATTTTAATGTTTTTATTTTATCGTAAATAATAAGTAACTTAATCATCTTTCATTTATTTGTATTTTTAATAATATAAGTATATGCAAATTATATCGAGAAACTCTTTTTTTAATTCAATAATGTGCTCGGTTTTGTTTCTTAACTTTAAATCGTATGCAAAATTTTCAAAGAATATTTTCATTAAACAAATCGCAAGATTGTATTCAATGCGAATAAATTTGAATGACGATAAAATTTTCTTAAAAAATAACTACAGTAATATTGAGTTTGAAAAAACCGGAAGAAGAGCATGGATTAATGGATCTATGATTTTTTTACATAAACCATGTATAAAAGATAGAGGAGATTGGGCTATAGATAATACAGATTTCAAATTATATTTAGATCCTATACTAAGGTCATATAAATATGTTTCAAAAAAAATACCAAAAAAAATTGTATTAGATCCAGGACATGGAGGTAAGGATTCGGGTGCGATAAGTGCTAAAAAATTATTTGAAAAAGATGTAGTGCTCAAAATTTCAAAATATACAAAGCAAATTTTAGAAAAGCATGGATTTGATGTTTATATGACTCGATATGACGATCGTTATATAACACTTGATGAGAGAGCAAGTTTTACAAAAAAAATCAAAGCAGACTTATTTCTAAGCATCCATGCTAATTCAGCATCACCTTCAGCAAATGGTGTTGAAACATTTATAACTACGGTATCAGGCTATCATTCAAGTAATCATTATGGAAAAAGTAACGATACATCATTTTGTCCAAATAATAATTTCAATGCAGCAAATGCAATTCTTGGTTATGCAATTCAAAGTAACTTATTAAAAACATCATTAAGAAAAGATAGAGGCTTGAGAAGAGCAAGATTTTCAGTTATTAAAAATTCACCATGCCCAGCAGCATTAGTTGAATGTGGTTTTTTATCAAATATTGAAGAATCAAATTTATTAAATGATAGTAAATATCTTTTGAGGGTGGCGAACGGATTAGCTAACGGAATAAGAGCTTACAAAATTCAAATACAAAGGGCGAATTCCTAATTTGATTTGGCAGCTAAGTAAGTTCCAATAATCATAAAAACAATTGTTGTACTCCAAATACCCAATGCAGGTGACAGAATATTAACTTTGGATAAATATTCCATTAAAAACCATAACCCATAATAACTGAAAAATATTGCAAGAGAGATGATAAATTTTGAATTCGAATTCTTTCTTGGTAATTGTGTACTAACAGGAATACTTATTAAAATACAAATTATACATAAAAAAGGTTTGGATAGCTTTTGATGTAATACAATTAAATATTCGTTATGGTTATGAGTTTTATTCTTTAAGTTTGTGATATTTATCAATTCAGTTATATTTAAATGATTTGGATTTTTTTCAATTAGAAAATCTTCAGGTGTCTCTGGAATATCTTGCATTTCTTTTACTTGAAATTCAATCGGAGCCCCTAAGATATTACTATTCTCATCAAATTTTTGAATAGAGAGATTTTGAAACCACCATTGATTATCAACCCAATAACCTTTTTCAGCATTTATTTTTTCAAGCTCATTTCCATTCTGCCTTTTTCTTCTAATAGTGATTCCTTCAAGAACATGAGCAGATGTATCAAATTTTTCAATATACCAATAGTGATTATAATCTAAATTAACATAATCTAATTCTTTTTTAACCTCGTTAATATGACCAAGCTTACTTTCTTTTAATTGCTGTGCGTAATATTCATTTTTTGGATAATAATAATCTAAAGCAAAAACAATAAGTCCAAAAAATAGTCCAATAATTAAATATGGTTTACAAATAACCTTAATGCCAATCCCGCTTGATTTAAGGGCGGTAATTTCTCCATTTTTTGATAAGTTATTCAGGCTATAAACAGTAGATAGTAATAAACAAATTGGTATTATAATGATTGAGTAAGATGGAAGTTTTAAAGCATAATAATCGATAAATGATAAGATAGATGATTTAGATTTATAAAAATCAACCCCATTTTCCAATAAATCAGCAACTACAAACAATAAATTAAATGCAATAAATAAATATACTAATGGAAAAAAAGCATTAATAAATATGTAACGATTAATAAGTTTCATTATATATATAATAACGTTAAAACTACCTTCTCGCAAGCGTTGAAATTTTTACAGATTTATTATAGTTTAAATATAAAGGACTCAAAATGAACGATATTTTTAATAATCAAGTAAAAGATCCAGTAACCATAGTTATTTTTGGTGCATCAGGAGACCTTACTCAAAGAAAATTAATTCCAGCATTATTTTCTGCCTACCAAAAGAAATTACTACCTGAAAAATTTTCAATTATTGGTTTTGCTAGAAGAGAATATGATGATTATAAATTTAGGAATATCATGAAGGAATCTATTCTTGAATCTTTTGATGATAATGAGAATTTACTTGATAAATTTTTGTTACACATTTTTTATAGTAGAGGGGATGTTGCCTCTCAAGATAGCTTTAAAGCCTTAGATAGTTTAATTAAAAAAAATAAGTTTGCTGATAACCGATTATATTATCTTTCAATAATGCCAAGTCTTTTTGAAACAGCTGTTAAATCATTATATGAAAGAGATTTAATATCTGATCCTCATTCATCTAATTGGACAAGAGTTGTAGTTGAGAAACCATTTGGTAAAGATCTTTCCTCTGCATTAGAGTTAAATAATAAATTACTTGAATATTTAGATGAATCTCAAATTTATCGAATTGATCATTTTCTTGGTAAGGAAACGGTTCAAAATATACTTTCTTTTCGTTTTGCTAATACAATTTTTGAACCTGTTTTTAATAGAACACATATTGATCATATTCAGATTACAGCCTCTGAAACTATTGGTATGGAGAAAGGGAGAGGGGGATATTATGATGACTATGGTGCACTAAGAGACATGGTAACAAATCACCTCTTACAATTGATGTGTCTCGTGACAATGGATGCCCCATCGGATTTATCCGCGAATTCAATCAGAAATGAAAAAGTTAAAATTTTAAAATCAACAAGAATTGATGATAGCATTAGTAAAGCAGTATTTAGGGGTCAATATCAATCATTATCAGAAAACTCAAATAAAGACATAAAAGCATATCTTGAAGAAGAGAAAATTAAACAAACATCTAAAACTGAGACTTTCATTGCTTTAAGATTAATGATTGATAATTGGAGATGGGCCGGCGTTCCTATTTTATTAAGAACAGGAAAAAGAATGAAAAAGAAAACAACTGAAATCGCTATCCAATTTAAAGTTCCGCCATTAGAGTTATTTCAACAAATAGAATGTGAGAACGAAGTTTGTGACATAACAAATATTAAACCAAATATGTTAATTTTTCAAATTCAACCAAACGAAGGAATTTTTCTTGAAATGGGAATTAAACGACCTGGAATGAGACTCTTAGTTGAAAACGTTAAAATGGATTTTTCTTATTCCGGTAAATGGAGTGGTAAATTAGCTGAAGCTTACGAGAGACTTTTGCTTGATATATTAAATGGCGATTCAACACTCTTTACAAGAACTGATGAAGTTGAGGCTGAATGGAAGTTGGTTCAGCCTATTATTGATCAATATGATGATATAAAACCAGAGAAATATATGCCTAAATCATGGGGATTAAAAGAAGCTGATTCCTTATTTAATGGAACCAATGGAAAATGGAGGAACAGCTAGTTTTGTCTGTAAGTATAGTCTATACAACGATTGAAAATAAAACTCAAGCAAGCTTAATTATTAGGGAATTAATAGATACTGATTTAGTCTTATGTTCAAATATAATTGATAATGTTAATTCCATTTTTAAATGGGAAGAAGAAATTAAGACTGAAAATGAGTGTATTGTAATTATGAAATGTTTGGCTGAGAATTCTAAAAAAATTGTAGATAAAATTGAGGAAATTCATCCGTATGAAATTCCTTGTATTTTTTCTATTAACATTAACCAATGTAATTCTAAATTTTTAAATTGGATTAATTGAATTATAAAAAAATTAGACTTTCTTAAAGTGAAAAAATATAGATATAAATTAAATATTTCCTACGATGGATTTAACTATCAAGGTTGGCAAAAACAACCTTATAAAAAAACTATTCAAGAAGAAATAGAAAAAAATTTAAATAAGATTTGCGGAAATGAAAACTTATCCATTGAGGCATCAGGAAGAACCGATGCAGGAGTACATGCTAAATGTCAAGTAGCTCATTTTGATATTAATAACTCATTGAATACTTCATCAGTAAAAAAAAGTTTAAATTGCTTATTGAAAGATGACATTAGAATAATTTCGCTAGTTAAAGTATCATCAAACTTTCATTCTCGATTTGATACAAAGTCTAAGGAATATAGATACTTTATTAATAATGCCAAAATTCTTTCTCCTCATATTCGTCATTTTAGACATCATGAATCTAGACCATTAAATATTCAAGAAATGCAAAAAGCTGCTAATTTTTTTATAGGAGAGCATGATTTTGCAAGTTTTTATGTCAATCCAGGTTATAAAATTAATAATACAGTTAGAGAAATTTTTGAATTTGATGTGAATAAATCCAATTCGTCGGATATTATAATTAAGGTGTGTGGAAATGGATTTTTATATAAAATGGTTAGAAGTTTTGCAGGATTTTTGATTGATGTAGGTTTGGGAAGATTTGATTCAAATTATTCATATGAGTTATTAAATAATCTTAAGAGAAGTAAAGATGTTAAAACTGCACCTGCAAATGGGTTGTTTTTATGGAAGGTAAATTATTGAAAAATGGTAGGACGACTGGGGCTCGAACCCAGGACCCTTTGATTAAAAGTCAAATGCTCTTCCGACTGAGCTATCGTCCCATTATTAGTTTTTTTCAATTACAAGCGCACTTTGTACATAATCAATCTTGTAGATACAAGTTATAAGTCGTAGTAATGTTATATATTTATTTTAATTTTATAATTATTAGTTAATATTTAAATATACTTACAAAAGGGTTTTATGAAAATAGTTGGATTAATTTTAGGTGGTGGTGCAGGGACTAGACTTCAGCCTTTAACAAGAGAGAGATCAAAGCCTGCTGTACCCGTTGCAGGAAAGTTTAGATTGGTTGATATTCCTATAAGTAATTGTATTAATAGCGGAATTAGAAATATTTTTGTATTAACTCAATATAATAGCGTATCACTTCACCAACACATTGCATCAACATATAGATTCGATCAATTTGGAGGAGGTTTTGTTAGAATTCTTGCAGCTGAGCAAACTCCTGAGTCTGATGGATGGTTCCAAGGTACAGCTGATGCAGTCAGAAAATCTATTCGATATTTCGAGGATGATAGCCCAGATTTAGTAGTTATTCTTTCAGGTGATCAGTTATACAGAATGGATTTAAATGATGTGATTAGTAAGCATTTAAAAAATAATGCTGATTTAACTGTTTGTACAAAACCAGTTTATAAAAATGATGCCACATCTTTAGGTATAATGAGAATAGATAAAAATGAACAGGTAAAATCTTTTATTGAAAAGCCTAAAGAAAATGAACTTGATGATTTTAAAACAATAATTGACGGTAATGAAAAATATCTTGCTAGCATGGGAATATATGTGTTTAAAACATCCGTTTTAAATGATTTATTATATAGTAATTCTGAAACTGATTTTGGAAAACACATTATTCCTGAAGCAATTCATCAAAAGAAAGTTTTTAGTTATATTTTTGATGATTATTGGGAAGATATAGGAACAATTAAATCCTTTTGGTCAGCAAATTTAGAACTCACTGATCCTCTTCCTAAGTTTTCTTTTTATGATGTTGAAAGATTGATTTTTACAAGAATGCGTTATCTTCCCCCATCAAAAATTAACTCATGTGAATTGTATAATTCCTTAATTTCAGATGGGTGTATATTGTCAGGTAAATTAATCAGAAGATCAGTCATTGGTTTAAGAGCTATTGTTGGAGAGGGTTCAGTCATCGAGGAATCAATTTTGATGGGTGCCGATTATTATGATAATAAATACAACCACATAAATAATAAAATTCCTCTTGGAATTGGTAAAAATTGTAAAATAAAAAAGGCAATTATTGATAAAAATGTAAGAATTGGCGACAATGTTGTAATAACTCCCGAAGATAAGCCTTTGAATCTAGATTCTGAAAAATATTGTATAAAAGATGGTATAATTGTAATTCCTAAAAATACTGTCATTGAGTCTGATACAATCATATAATTTTCTATTTTACATTAGCTTGTTCATATGCAAAAAGATAGTTAACTTAAACTTATTAACCATTTGAGATAGGATATAGATGAGTATTTTAAAGTTTTTAATTAATAAAAAGCCACTTTTGATTGTGGATATGATTTCATTATTAAAGTTTCAAGGTATGAAAAATGATTTCTCGCCAAGAGCTCAATTGCAAGTTTTAAGAAAACTTTCAAAATTTTCCTTAAAAGAAAATTTAAAAATAATCGCGGTATTGTCAGGCGAGCCTCTTCATAAAGCTCCGAAAGGAAAGAAATTTGATAATATTATAGTTCATTATAGTTCTTCATTAACTAATCATTCAAAAAAAATAGCAAGTTTATCTATTTTGAAAAACGGTATCCTTGTGACTAATGATGAAAGTGCTGAAATAAAAGTTAAGAATAGAGTTGAAACAATGAAGACAAGCACTTTCAGAAAAGCTTTTGATCCGATAAATGATTTTGATAAATTTGAAAATTATGACCCAAAAAGGAAAAAAAGATTTAAAAAATATGATGATAAAAAGAATAATTTTGCGTCTCATAGTAGAGAAACATCCGAAGATGTTGATGCAATTAATGAATTAATAGATCTCGTATAATAATTCGTAATGTCAAACTCTAAGAAAGTTTTGTTTTTTGATATAGACGGAACCTTACTTTATGCAAAGGGTTCTGGGAGAAAAGCTTTTCAAGATGCTTTTTATGAAACTTATAATATTCCAATAAATGTTGATCATATAAATTTCTCTGGAGCAACAGATTTAGATGTTATTCATAAGCTATTAAAAGAGAATAAAATAAATGATGGTGAAAAAAAAATTTCAACATTTTTTGAATATTTAGCAAAATATCTAGAAATAAACTTACGAAATAATCCACCTATCGTTTTTGATGGAGTTCGAGAATTTTTAGAAGAAGCATCTAATAATTGGGTTTTTAGTATTGTTACAGGTAATGCCCGTAGTTGTGCAGATTTAAAATTAAAGTATTCGAAATTAATTGATTTTTTTCCAATTGCTGGAGGGTATGGCGATGATAGCAGTTGTAGAAATATTATTGCTAGAATTGCTATAAATCGAATGAAGGATTTTTCTGAAGGGTATTTATTTGGCGATACTCCTAAAGATATTGAGGCCGCAAAGTTTAATGGATTAGTTTCAGTGGCTGTTGCAACTGGCAAGTTTTCATACGATGACTTGGCTTTGTGTAATCCAGATCATTTGATTCGCTCATTTTATAATGCAAAATTAGTGTTGAAGGATATTCAATAATGAGTAAAGAAGTTTATAATATTACTTGTCCCAAGTGTTCTGTAAAGCAAGATGTGGAGTTGTATAGTTTTATAGATGGAAATTTAGATTCCGAAAAAAAAGAACAACTAATG
>CETE01029193.1_pt1 | contig 16065 bp, 6 predicted proteins | sample 531241 | NCBI WGS metagenome assembly CETE01 (sample SAMEA2622336, study PRJEB7988) | marine metagenome | biome: marine biome (ENVO:00000447); feature: deep chlorophyll maximum layer (ENVO:xxxxxxxx); material: "saline water (ENVO:00002010), including plankton (ENVO:xxxxxxxx)" | depth 30 m
CTGTTAAGACATATCCTCGTGCTACCGACCCTGCATCAGGTGCTTCTTTAGAAGTTGTCGCAGTTGGAACAGCAACAGCAAATATATCTACCGCAATTTACGATCCTACAGCAGGTATTTTGACAGCAACATCTGCAAGTCATAATCTCATGGTGGGTAATAGAATACAAATTGCGGGTGATTCTCTAACATTTACATGTAGTAAAGATAATCACGCAACCCCTCACTCATATCCTAGATTAACTGACAGAATAAGAGATAAGTGGGTTGCAGTAGCAAGCACAACGGTCAATACATTTTCTATTGATGTAGGTTCATCTAATGGTATCTTCCCTCACTTTGATGCAAGTGAGCATTTACTATTATCTGTAGCATCAAATGCGTTAATAAAACAAACAGGAACTATTGATCTTAATGTAGGAACTGGTGGTACTGGCACATCTGAACATACATTTGTTTCTGCTGCTACAAGTGCAGTTCAATCTCTACCACAATCAGCACATACATTTGTAAGTGCAGCAACTAATGCGGTACAGACACTTAACTATGTCGGTGTTACAACTAACATCTTCCCTGACTATGATCAGTCTACTGATATTACAGAGATTATATCACCTACAATATTCAATACTAATGTTGGTGCTAGTACCATACCACACACTTATACAGGTGGTGGATCACCATACGCATTTAAGTTCTTAGATGATCTAACATTTGGTTCTGGTTATAATCAACTGCTAGGCACTGTATCAATAGGTGTATCCGATTCTGTTGGTACAGGAGCAACCGTTACAGCAACCGTTGGTGCAGGTGGTTCATTAATCTTTAGTGTTGGTTCTGCAGGAACTAATTATTCTAATGACACAGAATTTTTCGCTCCAGAACCTAATGGTACTGATTTAGGTATTGAGGGTGTCTTTAGACTTGGACTAGGTAATACAACAACTACTGGAATTGGTTGTTCTCTTACAGTTGATGTAATTGGAGTAACTACAAACTTTGTTGGATTATCTACAACATCACAATTCAAATTATTTGAAGTTGCTGAATGGAGATTTAGCAAACCTGGTTATGGATTTAAGATAGGTGATAAATTTACTGCAGCAGGTTTATCAACAGATCCTAATGCAGGTAATGACTTTATACCATATGAATTAGAAGTCATTGATATATTCAATGATGATATATCTGCATGGCAGTTTGGTCAATTAGACTTTATAGACAATATCAAACCATTCCAGAATGGAAAAGATAAGAGATTCCCTCTTTACTATCAAAACCAATTAGTTAGTTTTGAGGTTGATCTTGATGATCCACAATCTAGATTAATTGAATTAGGACCTGTGCTCCTAATATTTGTAAATGGTGTTTTACAAGAACCTGGCAAACATTATGATTTCAGTGGAGGAACATCGGTATCATTTGATGCTGCACCAACAGCAGAAGATGACATATTCATATTCTTCTATAGAGGAACAGTTGGTCAAGACAGTTTCATCTTTGATGTTAATGAAACAGTCAAAGAAGGTGACTTTGTTGAGTTGTTTAAGAGTGCTGATTTAGAACTTAACAATGTAGAAAGAAACACAACCAATTTTGCACAAAGAGGTGCTAGGGTTATTCAAAGAGTAGCAACAGCATCTCTTGTTGAAACACCATTCTATCAAGGTAGTGGTGTTAATGCAAATAATTTCAAACCTATAAGATGGACTAAACAAAAACAAGATATAGAATATGGTGGTGGATTAATTTCCAAAGCAAGAGATCAAAGTGAAGCACAAATTACACCTATTTGTAATGTCATAGCATCTATTGCTTCTACTGATTCATTCTTGTTCACTAACCACACCGAACTCTTTAGAGATATTGACGGTGGATTGTTAGATTCGTTTAGTTTATTCGTACATGCATCTAGTGTTGGATTTGGAACCACAGCACAGGCAGGTGTTAATTATGAGGTTTGGAATGACATTGATCCATTGAATACAGATGTTAAAGGATACATTGGTTTAATCACTGGTATTACAACATCTGCAGGTATTGGAACTGATCTTGGTATCGTATTCCAATTAGATACCAACAACTTAATTAATGAATTTAACTCATCTTATGTACAAGACTTAGAAGAGGGTTATCCAATTCAAGTCTTTGGATCTGGATTACAACCTGTTGCAGGTGTTATAACCAGTATTGATAGTCATGATTCCGATATAGTAGGTATCAGCACCTTCGATGTGGACAATATATACTATGTCTCTGCGATCTCTTGGGATGGTAGTTCTAGAACAGGTATTATTACATGTAATATACACTCTGGAACTGATGTAAGTGGATTAGTTGGTGTTGGATCAACAGTTCATCCTGCAGCAAAATTGACATGGGGAAGATTCTCAGGGGCATTGCGTAGTGTCGCATATCCTTTATCAATTGACATCAAGGGTTTGAATTACAATCCAGATTTAGACGAATGGCCTACCGCCAAGCGTATGAACATTGGGTTGCGTAATACTGGAGCTCTCGGTAAAACCTTATAAATATCAAAATAGTAAGACCCTTTTAATAGAATATTGCAATGGCAGCAATTATAACCGATCAGTTTAGGATTATCAACGCTTCAAACTTCATGGATGATGTTATTAGCGGTGATAACTCTTACTATGCTTTTCTTGGATTAGCAAATCCTACTGTAGCGGGATTCGGAAGAACAGATACTTGGAATAATACTACGGTTCAACCACCATCGCCCGTCGATAGTATCAACTATAGTAATCATGCTTATGATACTATGTTGTTTGGAAGGAAAGTATTTCCTGGCGATGTTAGAAGATTGATTAGAAAAGTCAATTGGACAAAAGGTACATCGTATGACATGTATCGTCATGATTACAGTGTAACGAATCGTTCTTTAGTATCTAACTCTAGTAGGTTGTATTCCGCAAGTTATTATGTTATGAACAAAGACTTTAGAGTTTATGTTTGTATCAATAATGGATCTGCAGGTATATCTACGATTGCTAGTGCGTCATTAGACGAACCAGGTTTTACTGATCTAGAACCATCTGCTGCAGGTGTGAGTGGTGATGGTTATCTTTGGAAATATATGTTTACGGTTCCACCTGCGGATATCGTAAAATTTGATTCTACAGAATATGTTGCTGTTCCTAATGAGTGGGAGACAACAAATAATGCTGATATAAAAGTTGTTAGAGACAATGGAGATTCCAGTGTTAACAACAATCAGATTAAGGTTGTTTCTATAGACAATCCTGGCAGAGGTTATAATTTCCTCTCTAGTCCTATAGAGGTTCCTATTCTAGGTGATGGAACTGGAGCAAAGGTGAGAATACTAACCAATACAAATGGTCAGATTATTCAAGCACAAGTAACACAAGGAGGAAAGGGTTATAGTTATGGGCGTGTTGATTTATCTTCTATTAATAGTAATGCTACAACTTTTGCTAAACTAACACCTATTATACCACCTACCCTAGGACATGGGTTTAATGCGTATAAGGAATTAGGAACTGACAAAGTTTTGATATACACTAGATTTGACGCATCCTCATACGACTTTGCACCCGATACAATATTTGGTCAGGTTGGATTAGTAAGAAATCCTAAAGCAGTTGGTGCAGCAGGAACTACTTTCTTACAGACATCAGAATTTTCTGCACTAAAATCAATTAAGTTTACTGGTGATACCTCTCAAGCACTTGGTATTGGAACACAAATTGAACAGAATATACCTGGTGTTGGAACTGCTAGAGGTTATGTTGCCTCATACGATATTGATACACAAGTGATCAAGTATTTCCAAGATAGGACATTATCATTTAACCAAGCGATATATGATCAAACTGACAGTTTACAAGTTGCTGAACAAAGTCCAGTCATAGAATTCCAATCAACTGCAAATGCTGTTACTAGTACCGCATTTAGTGTGAATGTAGATCAAGGATTCAGTGGTATATCCACAGTTACCCCTGCAGGAAAAACTGTTGATTTAGGAGTTCAGTTTACAAATGGACTTGCAGATAGTGAGATAAATAAAAGAAGCGGAGATTTGATTTATCTTGACAATAGACCCTCTATTACAAGGAATATTCGTCAAAAAGAAGACATCAAAATCGTATTAGAGTTCTAAAAAGATGCCACAACAGACTAACCTAAACATAAGTCCCTACTTTGATGACTTTGACAGGACGAAAAATTTCCACAAAGTTTTATTCAAACCAGGATTTCCTGTTCAAGCTAGAGAACTTACCACTCTACAATCAATACTGCAAAATCAGATTGAGCAGTTTGGTAGTCATATGTTTAAGGAAGGATCTGTTGTTGTTCCTGGTGGTATGACATATGATGATGAGTATTTTTCAGTACAGTTAGATAAAACTCATCTAGGAACCGATGTCGAAGTTTATATAAAAGATCTAATAGGAAAAAGAGTAAAGGGTCAAACATCTGGAATAACTGCTAAGATAGTAAATTGTGTTAATGCAGCAACCTCAGTTAATAACAATCCAACAATATTTGTAAAATATATTGCACCAGGTCCTAGCGGATCTTTTGATTTTTTCAGTAACTCAGAATTATTATTATTAGAAGATTCAGTTACATACGGAAATACAACATTAAATGTAGGATCTTCAGTAGCGTCAACCATACAAGTTGATGCGTGTAATACAGGATCAGCAGTTTCTGTATCAAATGGTGTTTATTTTTGTAGAGGTGCTTTTGTTAGAGTAAATGAACAAACAATTATATTAGACCAATACACAAACAATTCAACATATAGAGTTGGTTTGCAAATTGTAGAGAATGAAATTGCTGCAAAAGAAGATACCTCTCTTTATGATAACGCAAAAGGATTTTCTAACTTTGCTGCACCAGGTGCTGATAGATTAAAAATAGAATTAGTTCTCTCAAAGAAAACAACAGACGATTTTAATGACACAGATTTTATAGAAGTTATAAGAGTTAGGTCAGGTGTTGTAGAGAAAAAATCTAAGAGCAATCTTAGTCAGTATAATCTTATTAGAGATTATCTTGCAAAAAGAACCCATGATGAATCTGGTGACTATACAGTAAAACCATTTCTTATCAATGTTAAAGATAGTTTAAATGATAGAATGGGTAATGAGGGTGTATTCTTCTCAAATGAAACTACTAGAGAAGGTAATGAACCCACCGATGATTTAGCAGCAATTAAAGTATCGCCAGGTACTGCATATGTAAAAGGATATGAATATGACACATATGGAAGCACACTAGATTGTCCTAAGACAAGAACTGAATCGGAACTTATAGAAGAGTCATTTACTTTTAGATTAGGTAACAAACTTGTAGTTCAAGCTGTTAATGGTAATCCTACAAATGGATCTACAATTAATTTACAAACAGGTATTAGTAGTTCTATAGTAGGAACAGCAAAGGTATATAACTTCGCACTATCAGATGCAAAGTATGAAGATGACTCAACTGATTTTGATTTGCATTTATTTGATGTTCAATTATTTACTAAGTTAGAACTAAATCAAACCACAACATTCCCAAGATCTGTTAGAGTTGAAGGTGCTGAAAGTGGTGCTAGTGGTATAGTAGTAACTGCAGGAGTTGGCACTGATGAGGTTACAATACAGTCAGTATCTGGTAGATTTCATGTAGGTGAAAAAATTATATTTACTAATGATTCTAATCTATCAAGATCAATAGATAATGTAACTGTTCATACTATGAACGAAGTTGAGAATGTAGCAGCTAGTGGTTTCTATGGTAAGAAAAAATTATTTGAAGTAATTCCAGAAGGATTTGATCCTGCTACAGATCCAATATCAATCGCAGGTGGTGGTGGTAATTCTGCTTATGTTACATGTCCTGGCAAAACATTTGAAAGATTTAAAGTTGGTGATATAATTCTGTATAGAAAACCTGGTGCAAGTTTAATTACTCGTAATGTTGTTTCTGAGGTATATGGTGGTAATGGATTTGCAATGCAAGTTGATGGTTTGACATCAGTTGCTAATTTATATGATGGTGCTGCACCTGGTGCAGGAGTAACATTTAATGGTCCTGTATTTTTAGGTAGACAGCAACTAACTAACGAAAAGAATTCTGGTTTATATTTACCGTTTCCAAAATCAGTCATATCTAATGTAGATCTAACTGATGCTGAGTTGTTACTAACTGATCAAGTAACAGGAGAATCTACAGATGCAAATGGAGTTTTAGTTGTTGATATTACTTCTCTAAATCTTACCGATGTTAGTTTTGTAGCATTTGACCAAGAAAGATATCAAGTAGTTTATAGTAATGGTGTAACTGCAACTATAGATGATTCACAAGTTGAAATTACAAGTAATACTTTAACAATTAATAATTTAGATTTTAACCAATCAAGTATTAAAGTTAATGTAACAGTTGCTAAGAGTAATGTCAAGAGTAAGATTAAGGAATTTAAAAGAAGTCAGCAAGTATCCATAACAAGATCATCAAATGTTACATCTGGAAGTAATGCAAATACTAGTGTTAATGATGGATTAACAACTTCTGCATTATATGGTGTTCGAGTTCAAGATGCTGATATATGTTTAAATGTACCTGATGTTGTAAATGTAGTTTGTGTCTACGAATCTTTAGATACAAATGCTCCTATATTTGATAAGTTATCATTTACATCAACAGATCCTATTTTCCAAAACGCTATTGTTGGTGAAAGTATAATTGGTCAGACATCTAATGCTGTTGCTAGAATAGTAGAAGTTGATATTGGTAATAGTACAATTAGTATTGTATTCCTAACAGAGGATAAATTTACACCTTTAGAAATTCTTGATTTCCAAGAATCTAACTCTTCTGCAACATTACAACAATTTACACCTGGCAAATTTAAAAATGTTACAGACTCATACCTTTTAGATCAAGGTCAAAAAGCACAGTATTATGGATTCTCTAGTATATCAAGAGTGAATGATAGTTATATTCCTACAAAACAACTTTTAGTTGTTTTTGATAAGTATGAGATTCCATCTTCCGATGTCGGTGATGTATTTACAGTTGCTAGTTATGATTCTGAGAGATATACAAAAGATATTCCTGACATAGGAAAAAATCTTAAGAGAGCAAGTGATACACTTGATTTTAGACCTAGAGTATCAACATATGATCCTTCGACTGCAACATATAGTCCTTTTGATCCACATTGGAGAAACAATATTCTTACCACTACAAGAACATTAACTCCAAACGAATCTTCTAAGTTTAAATTCAGACATTATCTTGGTAGAATTGACAAATTAATTCTTAGACCTACAACTGGTTGTATAATATCTTTCGGTGTACCTGCTGAAATACCCAAACCACCTACAGATAAAATAGATGGCATGACATTGGCAACACTTGTCTGGCCTCCTTATACATTTGATCCTACAGATGTAAAAGTATTTTTAGTTGACAATCGTAGATACACAATGCGTGATATTGGTGCGATTGAAGACAGAGTAGAGCATTTAGAAGATGTTACAACTTTATCTTTCTTAGAACAAAAAGTTGAAAATTTACAAGTTAAAGATGCTGATGGACTCGACAGATTTAAGAGTGGATTTTTTGCTGATGCATTTAAGACTAACGATTTGGTTGATGTTTCTTCTCCAATTGATGTTGATACAGATAGAGGTAACATAAAACCTCTCAGAAATTTTGATTCACTTGATATTGCATTATCACCAAGTTTAAATGCACCTCCAGAATCATTAGATTCTTTCTCTGTGCAACCATTAGATCCTAATGCACAAAAAACTGGAAGAATGGTTACTCTTGCTTATGAAGAAGAGGTAATGGTTGAGCAAAACTTTGCCACAAGAGTAGAGAACTTAAACCCATATTTGGTTTATAATTATCAAGGTAAATTAGCGTTAAATCCAACTACTGATAATTGGATCAATACAGCAAACAGAAGAGGTAGAACAACAAGATCAACAATCAGAAGAACTTCTGTTGATACAAATGTTAGTTTAACTGAAATAGATGGTGGATTTGGTGAAGATGATTTATCATTAAGCAGAAGTGAAAGAGTTGCTCGTGTTGAAAGAGATGATATAACATCAAGAAATACTTTTATCGCTAGTGAAACATTTGACCCATTCTTAAGATCTAGAAATATAGAATACAGGGCAACTGGTTTAAGACCAAACGCTAGATTCTATCAGTTCTTTGACGAATTAGGAAATGTAGATGTTGTTCCAAAAATTATAGGTATCGAAAATACTGTTGGTGCATTTAGTGTTGGTGAAACAATAACTGCATTAGTCAATGGTGAAACATTTAGATTTAGACTTTGTAGACCAGATCATAAGAAAGGACCTTTCAGTGCTCCTACATCAACATATGAAGTAAACCCATTAGATAGAAATGAGACACTGCCAACAGCATATTCTCAAGGTTCTACAGTAATTAATATTGACACTGCAGCATTAGCAGCTTCTGCACAGGGAGATTACTTTGGTTTCCTACCTGTAGGAACTGTAATAGCAGGAGAAAGTAGTGGAGCACAAGCAACTATTAGTTCAATAGATTTGTTCTCAGATGTCTATGGCGATCTTATAGCTGCTGTATGGATTAGAGATCCAAGTTCATCGCCAACACCACTTGCAAGAGTAAGATCTGGAGCAAGAGAATTAAAAGTTTCTACGAGTTCAAGCAATTCAATAAACCAAAGAGGTGGTACAGCAATATCCGATGCTAGTGCGGTGTTTACTGGAACTGGAACTACAAGAATTATTCAAACTGATGTTAGTGTAACTACTCTAGAAACTACGACTATACAAAGAGATATTAATCTAACATTTACTAACCGAACTACCCCACCACCTCCACCACCTCCACCACCTGTTATCATCAATAACACAACTGTTATTGACAGAACTAGAACTGTTATTAGAAATATTGACAGATCTAGAAATATATTTACTACTCAGGTACAAAGAGTCTTTATCATTAGAGGTGAAGAGAATGATGACCCATTGGCACAGTCATTTAAAACTGATAAAGATGGTGCGTTTATAACATCTGTTGATATTTTCTTTGCTACTATATCAGATCCAACTGTTCCTGCTTTTGTAGAGTTGAGAACAATGGAATTAGGTCAACCAACAGAAAAATTGGTTTCACCTGATGCTAGAGTTGATTTGACATCGGATGATATTACAACATCAGATGATGCTTCTATTGCAACTAATGTTAAATTTAGTAGTCCTATTTACTGTGAACCAGAGACAGAATATTGTGTTGTTGTGGGTGCACCATTCAATACATATGAAGTCTATACAGCAGAGATGGGTCAGACTGCTATCAATGCTCAGGCATTACCCAATGCTGCAGGAAAAGTTTATAGTAACCAGTATCATGTTGGTTCTCTGTTTAAATCACAAAATGCTTCCACATGGACAGCATGCCAATTTGAAGATTTAGCATTTAAACTTTATAGAGCAAAATTCACAGCAGATAGGGCAGTAGTTGATTTCCAAAATCCACCTTTAAGACCAAATAACGGTATATTACCAGTGTTGGATAAAAATCCAATACAAACACTTCCTAAGAAAGCTACTCTTGGAATAACAACCACAACTAATGCAGGACTTATTGGAACTGTATTTACTATTGGTAGAAAAGTTGGTGATGCCTCAGCAACCTTTAGATCTGCTACTATTGAAGATACTGGAGGACCTGTCAATACTGTTGGTCTAGACACATCTAGAATCGGATCAAATTATGGCACACCTTCTGCTACAGTAGAAACTTTTGCCATAACTGGTAAGGGTGCAGGTTTAACACTATCATCTGTAGTTGTTGGAACTGGTGTATCAGCTATTACAAGTGTAGCTGTAGCTGCAAATGGGTCAGGATATAAGGTTGGAGATATTGTTGGTGTTGTAACTGCTAGTATGAGTGGTTCTGGTTCTGGATGCAGAATTGGTATTACATCTATTAGTGGATTAGACACATTATATCTAACAAATATCCAAGGTGAAGAGTTTGGAGTAGGAGAAGACATTACATACAATCATACTACAGGGGCAGTAATTGATTCTACTTTAGATGTAGTTACATATGATGCTACAGGTAGTATCTTTACAGGTGAATATGCAAGGGTAGAAAACTTTAATCATGGAATGTATGGCACTGGCAACAAAGTTGCTATTAGCGGTGCAGCACCTGATACTCTACCAACAACTACATCAACAGTTGTTAACTCTACCTCAAGTAGTATTGCCATTGGTGATAGTATAGGATTTGATGTCTTTGAGGGAGTTCTTGTTAGTGCAGCAAACACAGGTTATGCTATAATAAACAATGAAGTTATTTCTTACACTTCTGTTGGAATTAACACTTTAAGCGGAATAGTTAGAGGAGTAGATAATACTCAAGCTATCAATCACGCTCAAGGGTCTGTCATTCAAAAATATGAAGTATCTGGTGTTGGTCTAGGTAAGATTAATACAACGCATAGCGTTGAACCCCTAGAAAGAATAATGGATAGTTTCTTAATTAAGATTGATAGGCAAGGTAGATCAGTTGACATTCCTGGCGTATCTCAACCACAATTATCATTTAATAGTGATGCATTTGTAGGAGGAGATCATTGTCATTCTTCTAAGAATATCATCTTTGATGCGATGACACCTATGTTTGATGTTTCAGAGACAGGTGAATTTGACATCGTAGATTTGAGAGTTAGAACTGTTACTGGTACTAGTGTTGATGGATCTGAACAATCATTTGTTGATGATGGATTTAGACCTTATCCTATAAATCAGGAAACTAAAATGCCAACTACAAGAATAGTTGCATCTGAAGCTAATGAAAATGTTAGACTAACGAGTTTGTTTAGAAACAAATCTATTACTGCTAAGTTAGAAATATCTAATGGTGGTAATGAGTATAGTTCGCCAATGATTTGCTTAGATACAATGGCATTTAAGTTCACATCTAACAGGATTAACAAACCAATAGATGATGAAAATTATCCAATTGATCCTAGAGTAAATCAAATCACAGGTGATCCACATACATCATATTACCAATCTAAAGTAATCAGTATTAGAAATCCTGCAACATCATTAAAAGTGATACTTGATGCATTCAGACCTCAAGATTCAGATTTCCGAGTATTGTATAGTTTGGTTAGACCTGATGTTAGTGAAGAAGATCAGAAGTTCATCCTATTTCCTGGTTTCAAAAATAATATTGATACCACAGGTGATGGATTTGGCGATACTCCAATTGACATTGATAAGAATGATGGTCGTCCTGATAAATTCCTCCCATCCTCACAAAGATTTGAGGAATACCAATTCACCATAAGTGATACAGAACCGTTTACTGGTTTTGTTATTAAGATTGTATTCAATGGTACAAATGGTGCAAAGGTTCCCATCATTAAGAACATTAGAGCACTTGCATTAGCATGATCAGAGTAGAAGGTTACGACAATTTATTCAGAGATGAAAAAACTGGAGCTATCGTGAATAACGATGTCTCCAGTTATAATACTTACATGACAATGAAAAAGAAGAGATTGCAGGAAAGAAAAGAGATTGATGATATGAAACAGGATATCACTGAAATGAAACAAATGCTTAAATTATTGATTGATAAACTATGAGAGATCCTAGGCACGAATTTATGAGATTTCACTATGGCGATGACGCTGTACAAACAGATCTCAGCGAATTTACTGACATACAAATCATTAGAAATGACATAGAACGCATAGATAAAAAGTTAACAGATATCAAATCTGAGTTGGAAGAGCTTGTATCGGTGCTTCAGAAGCTAAATACCTTATAGGATAATAGTCGGCATACAAGATGGCAGTATATGTCTCTAACCTGCAGATTGAATCGGGTACTGATTTTGAGCATTTATTTGCTCTTGGTGATAATGATAATAATACAGTACTGAATCTAGCAGGATTTACAGCAACATCACAACTGCGTAAGTGGGCAGGAGCAACAAATTTTGTTGCGTTTGCTTCGACAATATCTAGTCCATTAGAGGGTGAAATAAAAATCTCTATGGCAAGCACTGTAACAACCGACATAAGACCTGGTCGTTACCTTTATGATGTTGTTTTGGATGACGGTACTAGCAGGGTTAAAGTCGTTGAAGGAATGGTCACTGTTAGAGCAGGGGTAACAAGGTAATGCCATCATTACGAGTTGGTACTGGCAGCCAAGTAAAGGTAATTGCCAGTGGAGCATTAGGAGGCGGTGGAGGAGGTAAGTTAGTCTTACTTTCCGATGTAAACGCTAACAATCTAGGTAACGGAAGTTTCTTAGTATTTGATTCTGCGTCCGCTAAATTTGTAACACAAACAGTTCTTCCGTCTGTCACAATTGATGGGGGTGAATACTAATGTCTGCAACTATTCTAGTAAAAAGAACGCAGGGAACATCGCCACCAACCGCAGCACCCGTTGGAACTGGTGTCTCTTTTGGTGAGTTAATCTATACATACGATGTTGCCAATGTAGGTGCAGGAAATTCGTTTAAGAAATTATATATTGGTCATCCAAATGGTAATACTGAAGCACCAATACCGATTGGTGGTGAGTATTATACACAGGTAATAGCAGATAACCCTGCAGATTTTGGTAAACCTGTTGCTAACAAAGCAGTTATCCTCAACTCTAATGCAAAAGTATCGAGTTGGAGTGTTGCTACAGATTTACTCGTAGGTGCTGCAGCAACTATCTCTGGAGATTTGAGTGTTTCTGGTGACTTAAATGTTACTGGTGATATTGTATATGATGAGATTTCTGGTAGAAATATACAAATTAATGGCATTGGTACTATTGCCACACTTGGAATAACAAGTTCATTAGATGCTGAAGTTTTTACAAACAGAGTCGGTGTAATTACTGCACTCTCAGGTGTTGGTGGTACATTTGCTGATTGGAATGCTACATCAGCACAATTTGAACAGATTAATGTAAGTCACGCTTCGACTACAAAAAATCTAACCATCACTGGAATATCAACTGTTGAAAATAATTATGATTTTAGAACCCAATTAATTAGAATTGGTAGAGAAGCAGGTAAGTTAGAAACTGATGGTAATGATCGTCAAGGATTCTTCATCGGTAACTTTGCAGGTTCTCAAGCAGGTTTAACAACCCTTACAAAACGAAATGTTGCTATTGGTCATAGTGCTTTCCAAAAAGGTGGTCAGACAAAAGCAGAATCAAACTTATTTGTAGGTAACTTTGCAGGACAAGAAGCAGAAGGTTCTTACAATATTTTTGTAGGTGATAAAGCAGGTCAAGACTTAGGATCTCAAACAATTATTCAATATGGTGAGACAGGTGAAGCTACAACTATTCAATTCTCAAATGGTAGCACTTTACCTGGCGATCCATACGACTATAGAGTATATGGTAGTATAGAAGCTGAAGGTATCAACAGCAATCTATCAGGTGGTATGTGGGCAGTTGCACTTGAGTCTCTTAGTGACTTGAGTGTAGTTAACAGTGCAGTTAGTGGTAACTTAACATTTACTGTTGGCGGTGCAACTAATGGTCATTTAGATAAAACTAGATCAGGACGATCCTTTAAAGTAAAAGGAACTGATGATTTTGCATTACTTACAGACATTGATGATGCAATTTACTTATCAAGTGGTAGCATAGGATTAACTGGATCTTTTGGTTTCTTAGTTGTAAAATCTGGTATCACAACAACTAGTGGTAAAGAAGATCATTTACAGAATATTGGTATAGGTCGTGAGTCACTATGGGGTGCAGGTATATCAACTAACCAAAGTAATAATATTGCTATTGGTGCGTTTACACTTTATAAAGTAAATGGTGATAATAATATTGCTATCGGTCAATCTGCAGGTGTAGAAAATACAGGTAGTGGAAATGTTATTATAGGTCAAGGTCAAGATGTTGCAAAGACAACTGAGGATACTCAGTTAATCATTGGTTCTGGATCTACAAAATGGATCTCAGGTAATAATGTTGGTTGGGTTGGTATAGGAACTACCTCACCTGACGCTTTACTTTCAGTAAATGGCGATGTTAGTGTATCTGGGGTTGCCACAATTCCTCAAGTAGATGTTAATGATCTTGGTGTAGAAGCATTATATGTTACTGCAGGTATTATAACATCATATGTTGGTACTTACTCTACTATCAATGTTGTTGATATTGAGACTCTTGATGCTAGAGATGTAAACATTACAGGACTTGCTGTTACCGACATAGTTGGTACTGCAGCAACCATATCAGTATTTGATACTGAAACTGCAGATCTTAAGGATGTTAAAATTACAGCAGGTATCATTACAGATATTGTTGGTACTGCTGCTACAATCACAACGATTGATGTTTTAGAAGGTGATATCGTAAATGCTAAAATTACAGCAGGTATCATTACATCATATGTTGGTACATACGCAACCATAACAACACTTGATACCGAGACTGCTGATCTTAACGATATTAAAGTTACAACGGGTCTTGTTACTTCTTTGGTTGGTACTTATGCTACCATCACAGATGTTCATATAACAAACGACCTTAGAGTTGGTGGTGCAACAACCTTCACTGGTAATGTAACCTTCAATGGAGGCACAATAGGTCTTGGTGATTCTGTAACAGATAGAGTTGTATTCAACGCAGATGTTGATTCTAACTTTGTTCCTGACGATGACGATACTTTCAATATTGGTAGTTCTACTCAACAATGGAAAGATATCTATATTGACGGTGTTGCTTATATTGATGATTTAAGTGTTGATTCAACAGTCGGTGTTTATGCAACTATAACAACTTTAGATGTAGAAACATTAGATGCTAAAGATGTCAATATTACAGGATTAGCAGTTACTGACATTGTTGGCACTGCTGCGACAATAACAACAATTTCTGCAACAGAAGGCGACATAGTAAATGCTAAGATTACTGCAGGTGTAGTAACATCCTTAGTAGGCACTTACGCAACTGTCTCAACAGTTGATATAGAGACATTAGATGCTAAAGATGTAAACATCACAGGATTAGCAGTTACAGATATTGTCGGCACTGCTGCAACAATTACAACATTTGATGCAGAAAATGCTGATCTTAATGATCTCAAAGTTACAACAGGTCTTGTTACATCACTAGTTGGTACTTATGCTACCATCACAACAGCACAGGTAACTAACTTAAGTGCTGATAGTTTAACCTTGACTGGGTTAGCAGTTACCGATGTAGTTGTTGCTACTGCAGCAACCTTCACAGGTGTTATTGATGTTAACGATGCTGACATTGTAAATGCTAAGATAACAGCAGGTATTGTCACATCATTAGTAGGCACTTATGCAACTATCACAACTCTTGATGTAGAAACTTTAGACGCTCAAAATATAAACATCACTGGAGTTGCTGTTACCGACATAGTTGGTACTTCTGCATCTATCACAACGATTGATGTTACAAATTTAGATGCTTTAACTGCTAAGATTAACGCAGGATATGTTACTGCACTATACGATTCTACTGGAGTTGTTGGTGTCAATACTCAACATATGTTGAGCACCAATGCTGCAGGACAAATTGTATGGAAAGAACCTGCACAGATTGGTATTGCAACAATCAATGCTAAGTTAGATACATGGTTTGTATCTACAAATGGTGTTGACGATGATGAAGCATCTCGTGGTCGCACTGCTGAAAGACCATACAGAACGATTGCATATGCTCTATCACGGATTACAAATATTGGTGTCAATGATGTTCTAAGCATTGCTGCAGGTGTTTACGAAGAAACATTCCCACTTACTGTTCCAGCTGGTTTAACAATTAAGGGTGCAGGTCTTCGTGCTACTAAAATTATTCCTACTAATGCTACTAAGCAAAAGGATGCTTTCTTACTTAATGACAGATCCGTTATTGAAGATATCACTATTGCTGATATGTTCTTTAACACAGCAGCAAATGAGGGTTATGCATTCAAGTATGCACCAGGTATTGCACTTACTAGCAGATCACCTTATGTACAGCGTGTAACTGTATTCAACAAA
>CETE01036485.1_pt1 | contig 15929 bp, 24 predicted proteins | sample 531241 | NCBI WGS metagenome assembly CETE01 (sample SAMEA2622336, study PRJEB7988) | marine metagenome | biome: marine biome (ENVO:00000447); feature: deep chlorophyll maximum layer (ENVO:xxxxxxxx); material: "saline water (ENVO:00002010), including plankton (ENVO:xxxxxxxx)" | depth 30 m
ACCAGGTTTTTTTCTAGAGAATATAGTTTTAGTTTTATTATCCTGTACTACATATTCTGATTTAATAGTATCAGCTGTTCCACCTAAGAAGTCTTTTACATTTTCTGCCATATCTGTAGCTGTAGTGACAGGCACGTTTTGACAAATCATGTTAAGATTTTTTAAGCCACCTTGTAATTCAAAGTCTTTTGGCATCTTCATAATATCTAAAGCTTCACGTGTATTGATATACCTGTCTTGATCAGGATGCACTAGGCTATGAGGGAAATGACCTACGAAAGCGCCAATATGGTCTTTACCTATCTCTGTCATTTTTCTCATAATATTTTTACCAGCCTTTAACTTTTCATACATGTATATGCATTTCTCTGAAAGCTTTTGGTGACCACGATCTGACATCCACTTACTTACTACACGATAGTCTCCACCGTGATCTTCAATATAATGCAATGGATTAGTTGTTTTCTCAATCTTCTTAAAAAATTCTTGGTGTGTAATTCCACCATGCATTTCTTCTAACACATATTGATAATAAGGATTGTCTGTAGGCTTAGCTTTATTGTTCACCTGTTCAAACATAGGATCTTCTGTGTTAGTGGCAGAAGAACGTATCTGATCTTCAATCTTAGTATACGGTCTATTATAATATGAGAACTTAGGTACCTCATTACCTTTCCAAAAGAAATAAAATGCACGATCTCTTACTTGACTCAATCCGTGTAAGATTGATTTTGTTTTGTAGATTGAGAAGACATATCCATTATCTTTTGCAAGGGATCGTAATCTGTTAACAACTGGTTCTCCCATTTTACTAGCGAGCCGTGGAGCGTTTTCACCCCAGAACACAGTTGGTTGGAGGGATTCGAGCACATACTCTGCAGACTTGACCATCCAATCATTAGTAGTGCTATCACTAGCGCTAGTAGGACTAAGTGAACTGAGACCTGCACAAGGACAGACAGTATTGATAATATCAACTTTGCCAGGAGCAGTACCGCCTTCATCGAGAAGAACATAAGGCATACTATTATTATAATAATTAAGGAGCTGGTTATCATTTGCTTGAAAATCCTTATACGATAAGATGTACTCGGGCCTAGACCCGAATACCTTTTCCATTGCTATTGTTTCGCCACCAATGAGTGGAACTATACTTGCATACTTAACCATAACTTACATTCTGTGCTAATTCACGTTCATCTTTATCGTAGTCTTTTCTATACTTATTATTTTCCTCAATCACTTTTTCTAGTGTAGAAAACGATTGAGCAAAACTTGCAAAGGCAGTTGTATCTTTTGGAAAACAAGCACCGCCGTAACCACGCTTACCGTCAAAGCCAGGAACACGAGTATGAGATTGGCCGATTCGGCTATCAGTTCCAATTGCATTAATGACATGACCAAAGTTTCCTCCAAAGTCTTTTACTACATCGTAAAATTGATTAAACCATAAAACTTTAGAAGCTAAGAAACAATTGATTCCGTACTTAACAAAGCTAGCATCTGGTCCAGACATGTGATATACTGGACAAGGTTTACAAAGACTATACTCTTTATATATCCAACTTAGCTTTCTAGTTTTCTCCTTAACTCCACCAAAGATATGCATTTGAGGATTAATAAAATCTTCTTGAGCATTCTTTTCTGTGAGAAATTCAGGATTGTAAATGACTCTATCGCCTGCCATTCCACCTTGTAATTTTTCTACAATGTCTGGTGTAACTGTAGACTTAACTACAATCAAGCCTGAAACTTTTCTTTTACAAAATCGTACAGTCTTTTCTACAATAGAAGAATCGATTGAACCGTCTTCACCCATAGGTGTAGGTACACAAACAAACGTAACATCTAAACGCTCATTCTCCAGTTCTTCAATATCATTTCCATATAGAGGATCAATAATAATCTTATCACAACTATGAAAACCATAATCAACTGCTTTGCCAACAAACCCGTGGCCTATAATACCAAGCTTCATTAGTTAACTCCATAATAAGATTTGTACCAAGAAACAAACTCGCGAATACCTTCTGTCACAGGTGTTGTGGGTTTATAACCTAACGCCTGCAACTTAGTGGTGTCAGACCACGTCTCAGGGGTGTCAGCGGGGTGCTTAGGGACTAAATTTCGCAATGCTTTACGATCTAAGTTCTTTTCAATCTCTTCAACAAAATCAATTAACTCGACCTGATCACCATAACCTATGTTATAGATTTCATGATATCGCTCTTCGTCATTAAATACTTTTTCAACTACAATACCAATACCTTGTACAATATCATCTACGTATGTAAAGTCACGTTTCATATCACCAAAGTTGTATAAATCTATCGGTCTGCGTTTTACGATATTATCTGTAAATTTAAATAGTGCCATGTCTGGTCGACCATAAGGACCATACACAGTAAAGAATCGTAAACCAGCGCTACGTGGTAATTTTGAATGCATAAACTGGCATTCATTCGAACGCTTTGACCAGCCATAAGGATTATTTTGATGAGCTGGTCTATCATGCTCATTCCATGGAAGTGGTTGTCCATGCATTACACATGAGCTTGAAGCATAGACACAAGGAATATTTCGTTGTTCTAATGTTTCAATGATACGCTGTGTACCTGTAATGTTAGTGTCAATATAATGTTGAGGTTCCTCAAACGAATGACGTGGATTAGCATATGCTGCTAAGTGCAATACGACATCTACATCCTTTAATATTGGATTGTCAAGTAGATGAGTAAAGTGTTGAATATCATGGCGTAATATAGAAACGCCATATTCTTTCTCTAATATACTAGCACGATCTTCTTTTAGTTTTGGATCGTAATAGTCGTTGAAGTTATCTACACCAACTACTTCGAAGTCTTGTGACCTAAAGTACTTGGCTGAATGAAAGCCGATCATTCCGGCTATACCAGTGATTAATATTTTCATGTGAAAAATTCCTCGAGTCCTTGTGGTTGGTTGCTAGTAGTGTTCAAAGCGAGATCAATTATTTCTTTCACAACCATTTCTCCGTCGGAGTGTTGTTTCCAAAATTCAAAAGCCATCTCTCTCCAATCATCTCTCATCGCAGGATCATTTTTAAGTTTGACCATTTGGTCGCGGCACTCATTAAAGTTAGTGTAATCAACGCCAAGAGTACCAGAATTTTGACATTGACTAATTGGTTTACCTTGTACAGGATGAATCACGTTATCACAAAAGTGTTTGTGAAATAGTGGAACTGTACCAGATGCTATACATTCTGCATGACAATTTTCTATATTATTGCCATAGTGTTCTGCTTTCAAAAAATATAAATCAGAACCAAACGCTGATCGTGATAAACGGTCCATAGCTTCTGAGTTTATATATTGAGGATAAAGATATGCACCTTTATCTTTAACTTCTTTGCCATACAGATCAGGTGTAAACTTTACATCATTGTAATGTTTCTCAGGCCTGAAATGATTTTCTACAATTCTACGATCTGTAGGATTATCTGATTTATTATCTCTATATAAGACTAGAGGATATTGAATAGAAGCTTCTAATCCTTCAAGGACTGTGATGAATCCATACGTCATCAAAGCGTCTTGATGGAAGTCAATCATAACGCTTGGTCCTTTCCACATAGCAGTACGGCCAATCCATCTTACCATGTTGTGTTGCTGTTCTTCAATAGGACGCCAATACTTTTCACGGTGTCCATCATAATCAAAGCCTAGCCCCATCTTTGTAAGTGGAGTTTCTATTTTATTTTTTCTTATAAACTTACAGAAATCATTCTCCATACTATGAGTCATAATAACATCTACGTTTTCACAGACTTCTTTAAGATTTGCGTTACGTGCAATAGAAGCAGCTTTATGGTCTACGTTAATAAAAGCTTTACGAGTTTTAATGTGTTTAAGGAATGGAATAAAATTATCTTGACATTCTTGAGGATGTCCTTTCGAAGGAATAGAATATATGATACACAAATCAAAAGACAAGTTAATAGCATCAGCTATGAGTTCCCATTCCTTTGCCATTGAGAATTCGTTTTGTACGATATCAAGTCCTTTAGCTCTACCCCATTTCTTATCAGTTGTAGTAAAGATATGTGCGTCTGTAACCTTTTGCATTTGAATAGCACATTGCGTTACACCACAGCCTTCAGTACCTCTCCCTAGTACGATAGCAATCTTAGTCATTTAAATATTCCTTACACTCATTTAACACATTATGTACGTATTTATGATCATTAAGTTTTCTATTTCTAGGTGAAGGATGTGGTAAAACAAAGTGTTCTGTGAAACCTAACCTTCTTAGATAATTAGATACTAATGATCCCCATACTATTATTCTATCATAATTTTGCAGACTTGTAAACAATAAATTGTGATCAAATGATTTAAATTTAAAATCCCAATCAGGATCAGGCGATAGGTTAGTGAATGATACATGTTTCAATTCTAAATAATCTAACCAGTCATGAAAACGTTTATAAGCAGATCCTTTAGACCTGCTTACTGGAACTTTAGATGGATTCATGCCTACAAAAATTGTATTACATTTTAACGAACTCATATTCAACACCTGCTTCTTTAAACATTTTTTTTGTAAGAGACCACGATTCAATCCACTGTTCTTTTACATCTTGAACAGGCATTACAACTCGTTTGATTCCAACTTGAATGACGCCTTTAGCGCATTCGGAACACGTTGGCAAACCTGTAACATATATCGTAGAGCCATCTAAGTTAACACCATTGAACGTAGCATTGTATATAAGGTTCTGTTCAGCGTGAACTATGTACTTATATTTTTCTGCACGATCAGCTAACCTCATCGTGCTGTCCATTATTCCTCGAGGAAATCCATTATATCCTTGTGCCAATACTTGGCCCTTAGATCCTATGGCTACTGCGCCAATTTGGGAGGAGGGATCTTTGGACCAAGTACCGACTTCCTCAGCAAGCCTGAGGTATCTTATATCCCATTTATTTGACAAGATCAAAATGCCTTTCATAAACGTGCAAGTTTTGTACTTGCCACTGTATTGTGCCAGGATGCAATTCATCATAATTTAAATCACTTAGCTCTTTACACAGTTCTTTAAGAACATGCATTTGCCATGCGTAATCATTCTTATAACCAAACACTACATCATTAGAACGCATCTGCACCACAGCATGTATCATATCTTCACGTATATAATATGACACTGCATTTGTACAAATAAAATCGTTCTTACCACCTTCATTATATTCTATCCACATACTAGGACGTGTGTAAATCATAGTAGCACGACGTGAATTTGGATTTTTAAATAGTTCATCAACTACTTGTGTGAACTGAGAATAATACTTTTCTGAATAAATTAAATGACCATAATTAGAGTTGATGTTGCCATGCTCATCACCAGCATACTGCCAAGCCGCAGGTGGTTCTTTCAAATGCTTAATACCATATATGTCATATATGTTTGTAGATTCAGAAGCATACCATTCTAATTCTCGTTCAATGTATTCTTCATTAGGTACACCAAAGATAGATGGTTCAGTCGCTATGAAAGAAGCACCAATCAATTCAATTGTTTTTTGTCCAGTTTTATCGATAGTAAAGGCTTCGTCATTTAACTCACCAATAAAAAATTCACGTATATCTTTAACTGTTTGCATTCGCACAGACTCTCTCCCTTAGTCCACTTGATGAAAATCGATGATTGCGGCTATTGAAATATAATTCAATACCAAGTTTACGACATTCATCTTTACCTGTAAAATCTTTATCTTTGTACTCATCACCAAGAATACGTACATCAATAGGATACATAGTAAGTATATCGTTTAGATCGCTTTCAGAAGCATACACCACAATTTCATCTACATACTTTACAGCAGCTAGCTGTGTGTATCGTTCTACAATAGTTTGTATAGGTGCATTCTTTTCAGGACGATCTGCACTTGGATCTATCTGTAAAGCACAGATAAGATAGTCGCATTGAGATTTAGCTTCTCTTAACATAGCAACATGACCTGCATGCAGTAAGTCAAACGTAGATGCTGTTAAACCAGTTTTCATTTCTTTTTCCTGTTGAACATATCACGATCAGGTGATTGACCATCCATAGTACCACGCATATAAGACACAGCAAATGATGCATAATTAATTAAGTCTTTATATGTATCTTCAAGAGATTCGTGATTAGGATTATTGCCAGACTCAAGTAACGATGTAGCACGCATCATTTTGCCTACCATAATATCGTGGATAGTGTCTACACCACGACGATAGTGCATAGCTTGAAGCACGCTAGACTCATCACTTTGATAGTCTTGACCTTTTTTAATTTGTAATTCGATACACTCTTGTAAGACGTTTACCGATTCACGTTCATTAACACTCATTCTTTATTCCTTGTTCTAAAGCTGCAGCTCTTATGATAGGAGTCAAGATTTCTTCGACTCTATCTTCCCAATGAGACCACTGCATACGAGTAGCATAGTTAGCATCTCGCTGGGTAGGAGCAAATCCGAAGAGTTGCTTAAATAGACCACGCTTGTTGCATAGGCCATTATTAAATAAATCGTAAGCAGCATTCTGTGCTCTACGAAATTTGTCAAGATGCTTGTTAGTAGATCTTGGATTTTCACAAGCACCTTCAAGTGGAATCAACTCATTAAGTTGTTCTCTAATAGTTTCGAAACCAGAGTTTACACCCCATGAATTTGAGAATAATTTTTCTTGATATCCTTCGTACATTATACTGCCTCCAAGATTCTGTTCCAGAATTTAGTTGCACCATCATCGTCGGCGAAACCTTCTTCGGCAGCAAAGTCCATTGAAGATGAACCAAACACTGCTTCAGCAATACCGTACTTTTTGATTAGCTCAACACCATCTTGGATTGTATCAGCACGTCGGTTGATAGTTCCATTAGTTGTTTCGATACCGAAAGTTAATCCACCTTCGTTAGCAGCTACGTAATTGATTCCATTTGACATTCTATAAACTCCTCATTTAATAGATATAATCTACCACATTTCTCAGGGAATGTAAAGGAAAAAATGCATTTTTTAGCATTTTTGTTTCGTTTAAAAACAACCACTTACGTTTTTTTTCTAATTTTTATCATATTATTATTTTCAGGTAGGCACATTATTGCTGTAACTCTATCGTCAAATCCACCTTTTGCTATTACTTCTATTGCAATAACATCTGCATTTTCTACATTATTTACATACTCAACACATTCATTCTTTGTATCAAACTTAAGAGTTTGTATACCCCATGGATCTAGATTTAGAGTAGCAATTACTATTAACCATTTCATTCGTGTTCGCCACCTTTTCCTCGACTATTATAGTTCTGCGGTGCACTATATTTTTCTGCACTATCATATACTATGGCGGTTATAAAAATTCCAAAGATAACTAAAAGATGTCCACCTGCTGATATTCCAAATGCATATGGATTGTTTATTATAGCTGCAAAAATACCACTCCACATGATAGCTAGTATTGAAAATACCATCAGCCCTAGCTGAGGTGGTAGGTTACGGAGCGGAGAGTTCTTAATAGTCATTACACTTTTCCACGCGTCTCTTGCACCTAAAATAGTCCTTCCCCATCCAATAGGGGTGAATGCTTTCTTCATTTACTTATCCTTTACGTTAAGATTATAGGGGTCGTACTGTTCGCCATTATATTTAGAACCCGTTGCTTTAGGTCCTGTCTCAACGCCGCTGTTGCATCCTACAACAACTACTACTAATGCGAATATACTTATATATACTACTCGCTTAGTCCATTCCATAAACATTTCAAATGTTTTTTCTGCTTCTTCTTGTGCTGCTTTTCTAGGATCCATTAATTTAAAACCTCTCTAAAAAAATTAATAGTGTTAGTAAAGCATGGCATTATATTTAAATTGCAATACCTAGCATATTCATCAGGCCCTACCATAACTAAAAGCATCAATATTGGAACACCTGCTATAAACAAAAATAGTATTAGGAAAGCCCAACCTAGACCTCTTGTAGTACAATAATTCTCACTCATTTTAACTCCTACGCGTTTTTGTAAACAAATTCTAAAGCTCTATCAGCCTCTCTATCAAGAGGACGATTCTCATACCAATTCCCTGTTTCCATATCCAGTTCTCTACACATCTTAGATATTTCTGAAGACGTGATTGGATATTTATTTTTTATAGCGTTGCCAGCAATTGCAACCATGATCTGATACATCTTATGGTACCAGCCAGTATTATTAATTAGCCTATACTCTGACTCAAGCTTTTTAGGAAAGAAAGGACAGTCTTTATATGACGACCAATTATAATTCGTATTGTCAAGTTTTTGTTTTCTATGTTCAATTATCTGTTGCTGTATAGCATCAGGTAATCTATCAAAGAAATTATTTAATGTAGCTTTTTCTGCATAAGGATGCTTAAGCATCAACTCGGCAGGATCGATAGGAGCACCGTTACTATTACTAAATATAAAATTAAAGGCATTATCATATTGCGCAGGGATGTAGTACATGCGAGATAAGTCTTTAGTTTGTTTATCGCCAAGTTCACCCAATTCTGTTTGTAAAGAAAACCAGAAGTGTTTAATTTTTTCTGCAGGTACGTTGTGTCTGAGTGGAAAGACGAGCCTAAACTTTGGAAAATCTTTAGTGCTGCTAGCAGTACTATAACAAACGTAACGATAATGACCAAACCTGTTGCGAAGTTCATCTTCTAGATCTCCATCAAATTCAAATTCATCTACATCAACTGCACACCAACCAGTCCACTCAATAACATTTGCATTTGCACGAGTGGTATCTACTTGGTATGTTGCAGGCGACATAAGCTCAGCATCCTTTTTACCAGATCGCTGAGTTGTTGACATGTCATATAACGCACGTTCAAACGTGTCGAAATCTTTACAATCAACACGTCTATTTGTTTTATTGTCATAAACGTTTTTAAATAACGTTAGTGAGATTTCCGTGGTTTCCTGCATGGCTAGGTGATTCCCATCCTTCTGGTTTCATTAAGTCAGGAAGTCCGAATGGATTAGGACGACCTTCTTTTATACCAGGTTCTTTTGCCATGTTAGCTTTGTATATAGCATCCCACGCTTTATTAGCATCAACACCAAACACATCCAAAGTACCAATAGCAAATACACAAAGATCGATAAGGCCATCAACTATTTCTTCGTGGTTGCCATTATTAGCAGCCATCATAGTTTCATGCAATTCTTCTTGGCACATTAATAATCTAAAAGCCAAGTACTTTCGCATAAGCATTACATCATCTTTATTATTTTCGAACCATTCACGTACACCAAACTTATTGTGCATCATGTAAATATCGTTTGCCCAATCAGACATATTATTCTCCATTTTTTATATTATACACTATTTTCATAGTATTGTAAACCATCATTATACTTTCGTTCCGCTTGTTTTTCTTACAATATCGTTATGATTAAACTCAGCCCAATACAATTCAAAAGCAACACCGTCTTCAAGTCCTTCAAACTGGTGAATCTTACCAGGCTTTACTTGTGTAAAGTCACCTGGATTTAAAATAGTTTCATCAACTAATCCTTGATCATCTTGCCACACGCGTACGAGCATTTGACCTGACTCTACATAAAAGCCATTCCATTTAAATTGGTGTTCATGTTCTGAGCATTTAAATCCAGCTTTGTATTCTATACGGTGAAACTCTAACACACCATTTGCGTGGATCAATTCTGTTTGACCCCATATCTTACCTGCTTTCATTTTCTATCCTATCACATATTTAGAAATATTAGTTATATCTTTCACTACCCACTCAAAATCATTAAGATCGAGCATGTTTGCAGCATCACTAGGTGCATAATCAGGTTCAGGATGTACTTCTAAGAAAAAAGAAGTAATCCCAAGAGCGGCCCCAGCGCGAGCGAGACCAGGCACATAGTCACGATTTCCACCAGTCGAGGTGCCTCCAGGTTGTTGGACCGAGTGCGTAACATCGTAAATAAAATTGTCATGTAAATCACAAAGGATATCGTACATGCCAGTGAAATCATTAATAAGACGTCCATAGCCAAAACTAGTTCCTCTTTCTGTTATCCATACATTTTTTACTCTACGACCTGCTGTTTTACTTAGTATACCTTCAACATCCTGTGGAGACATAAACTGTCCTTTTTTAATATTGATAGCTTCAAACTGTTGATCAGCAACTGCAGTAATTAAATCTGTTTGTCTAGATAAAAAGGCTGGTATCTGCACTACGTCTACAGAACCATTTCTTACCATGTCACCAATCTGCCAACGTTCATGTATATCTGTTAGTATTTTTACACCAAGAGTTTCTTTCATTTGTTTAAAGTCTCTTAATGTTTCTACAAATGACTCCCATGGTACACTGTTACATCCTCGTGTATTATCTATGTGCGATCTATTTGCTTTATCAAAGCTAGCTTTAAAATAATATTCTACATTATACTTATCGCATATCTCTTGACAGTGTTCTGCAATCTCTAATGATTTGTATAATGACTCATGCTGACATGGTCCTGCAATTATTCTCAATTGAAAAAGTCCTCCAGCGTTAGCTGTTCTTCAACTGTCCAGCCAACAGCATCTAATATTAATTTGAGAGGTTCAACAAAAGTTTTCTCAAATTGTTTCTCATAATCTACATAACGATCGATAGCAAACTCACGTGGTATTACGTCAGGAAATGCTATGACGTTTTCTTTTATAGTATTAGGTAACTTTAAATAACAAAACTTTATACGACTTCCATTTTCTATAAGCTCATACTTATTTGTGGCTTTAAATTCTTTTAGGTACTTATTATACAATAATGAACCACGTACGTGAATTGGTGTACCTTTCTTATATATGAGCTTTCTATCTTTCCAATCTGTAATGTTTGTTACACCACGAGGAAAGGCAATAAGCTCGGGTGGCATAGCCTTAAACTCATTCTTAAAATTTCTTATAAACTTTTGTGTATCAGCTTCAGTTCCAGATATAATGACTTTAAATATTTCTTTGAACTTACCACGCACAACTTCAGGTGTAGAAGACTTAATAGCTTCAATACCCATTATCTTTAGTTTAGGCTCAGCAAACTGAACACCTTCAGAGTTATGTACGTTTAATATGTATCGTTTCTTTGCAGTCCATATACCACGATCAGCAATAACTTCACGAGCCATCTCCATACGAGGCTTGTGGCATGCCATGTTATGATATAATTTATCATATGACTTTGCCATCATAGGTTCAAAGTGTTCTTGGCAAATTTTATCTAAGAACTTTACAGGATCGTTAGGATTAAATTTATTGACAAGAGGACCCATGTTAATATAAACAGAATCGGTATCGATAGCCAGTACATAATCTTTCTCCGTTTGTAGTAGCTTATTCATTTCTTTATTGATAGCTTTCTCTGCCCAACGTATTACTGTTTGACCTGTAAGAGTAACACCTTCAGCCATGCGTAAATCAAAATACTTAAAGTATTGATTGCCTAATGCACCATACAAAGAGTTCATAAGAATTTTAATAGCCATCTGCTGGTTATGAAGCTTATTGATTTCTTTTTCTAACTCAAATGTTTTTCCTTTTTGATAAGCTTTTTCTGCAGATAGCATTTGTTTCTTGATAGAAGATCTATCAGAATAGTATTCAATAATAAGATTAGGAATAACACCATCTTTTTCTTTTGTATATGTCGAACCATTAGCAGCAACTGTTATGTTTCTTTCACGCTGTGCTGGATGTATAGGATCTTTATCTTGTAAATATAATTCTACACCGCTAGGCAACTGATCACAAGGATTTTGCATTAGCGTTTCAGGAGACATATTCCATTGTACAATGATATTAGGATATAGTGAATTTAAATCAAAAGACACTACCCAATCATGTGCACCAACTTGAGGATCTTTTACATAACCACCGGCAAATCGTGCAGGCGTACCGCGACTTCTTTCAACAGGACCAGGATTATCTTCAGTGGTAGCGCCTTGAGGCATATAATCACTTTGTGGTATTTGATTGATACTTGGAACTGTTTTCATACTAAGTAGTTTACGATATATAATTGATTCCCATATCGCAGTAGTACCAAATGTATCTTGATAATTGACACCACCTTTATAAGCTACAGTCATAGCAAGTGTAATCAATCCCATCTTATCTTCAAGGCGATCAACCAATTGTACATCTTTCATATTATAGTCAATGTACTTTTGGTAATCGTCTTTATATAGATTTTTTAGAGAACCGGATTCTTCATACGATAATTTCTTTTCACCAAGAACTACGTATGCAATATGATCAAGCTTATAAGATTCTTGAGCGCCATAGGCATATCCAAACTTTTGAAACAATTCTAGATAATCTAAAACTTGTACACCTTTTATATCGTATGTACTCTGTGTACGATTCATGCGCTTTACTTTACGATGATCGATTAAACCCCATGGAGAGAATTCTCTACATCTATCAAGACCAAGCACACGGTTAATACGATTTACAAGATAAGGTATATCGAAAAATCTAACATTCCAACCTGTTATAACATCAGGTATATGTTGTTCAGTTTTCCAATGTTCTAAGAATCGTGCTAGTAATTCATTTTCATTACTACACTTTACATACTTCAAAGGTTTTATAAGCGCAGCTTCTTCATCGTAATCCTGTAAACCCCACACATAGTATATGCCATCTATATTATTTTTTAATGTGATAGCTAATACAGTTTGATCAGCAATATCAGGATCAGGAAAGCCACCTTCATATTCTGTTTCAATATCGATTGTAGTAACATTGATCTTATCACGATCGAATGCTATATCTTTAGGAAACTTTTGAGTAATATATTGATGAATATAATTAGTAGCTCCATATATATTGAAACCACCTACATCATTATATTGTTCGAGCCAGTCGCGTGCTTCACGCATTGATCCGAACTCGACTTCGCCAATTGGCGTGCCGTCTAAGCCATGCCATCCAGTCTGTGTTTTAGACGGAACATAAAATTTTGGCTTAAACTTTTCTTTTCTAAAAACTTTTTTACCGGAGCCATCATAGCCCCGGTAAAGAATATAATTTGAATAACGAACAATATTGGTATAAAACATATAGTTATTCTACCACAGTTCACAGCAATTGTAAACTATTATTTTAACCTTCAACTAATTCAATTGCATCCATTTGTGATTGATTGATACGCTTAAGTATATCTTGATTTACAGTTCCTTTTTCATGATCTTCAAGACGCTTTTGAGCATAAAATACAATCATCTGCTTTGTTCCATTATCGCCTGAATTTGATTCTATCCAAGCTGCTCTGTCTTTGCCATCATCTGTAGCACACTCATCAAGTAATTCTAATGCCTTGGTTTCATTTAGTTGATCAGCGCAATCTTGCACGCATTCTTTTAGACCTGTAGGTAACGAGTCAATTGACATTTAGTCCTCCAATAGTTTTGCAAAGGTGGCTGGTCCTGCCACACCATCTGCAGTTAATCCATTTGCGGCTTGCCATTCTTTAAGAGCACGTTCGGTACCAGGACCAAACGCTCCATCAGCAGTAATACCTAAAGCTTCTTGCATGATTTTTACACCATCACCGCTTGAGCCTTTACGTAATACACCGATGTCATCAATAATTTCTTCAATATCATCATCTTCTGCTGCAATGTCTTCAGGAGACATGCCTAATACTTTCATAGCGTGCATGTATCGTTTCTTACGATCTTCTAATCCAATACTTCCACCATTAATTTTTTTAGTCATAAGCTTAACGTCGTCGCCATCAGCGATATTATTAAGATTATTATTATCCCAAAACCAACATGCTGATTCAATTGCACCAGCTGGTGTTGCTACATATTCTGCAGCTTCTTCTGCAGTCATATCTACTGATGCACCAAATCGTGTATAGTTTTCTCTACCAGTAAGTTGTTTTAATCCACGACCACGAAACAGCCAACCATCGCCTTCTTCTACATTACCCATTTTATATTTACGGAACTCATCCATATAAACATAATTAGCAATCATTTCAGGTTGACGATGATATTCATCTGCATCTCTTTTTGGCGAATCGCCAAAGTAACGACCAAACACTGCACGTAACGCTTTAGCCGAATAGTTTAAATTTTCTTCTAATCGTTTAAACCCAGCGCTTTCATGTGCGCATTGTGATAAGAAGTGTGCCACTCTACGTTCTGTAGTAATTTCATACTTAGGTAATAAATCGCATAAAGCGTCATACCAGTTATCTGCATCATCAGATATAATTTCTGCTAGATGCTCTTTTGTAAAATCAAAATCAAAGCTCATAAACTTTCCTTTTTCCTATGCTAAGTTCGAACATCTGATACTTCTATCTTGACATCCTCTTCAAAGTATTTATCTAACATTTCTAACCGCTCATGAGCATGCCCCATAGTAGTTAATTCTTTTTGTATAGCTTCAACTATATCGCTATGTTCACCTATACCTGCAGCATTTCTCATATAAACCATTATATTAGTTTTTGCTCGCTCTAATTCACCTTCAGCATGCATTCTACATGCTTTAATTAATTGCTGACTAAACTTTTGCGCCATTACAAATTCTCCAGTAGTTCTTTCATTTTTCTCTTTGACTTGCCACGTATCTTCACGTCTTTTATATCATCTAGATTTGACATGTCATCTCCAACAACTACCATAGCAATCATACCCATTGTTGCATGTGGTGTACATTGGTATAAGTAAATGCCGGCTGTATCAAATGTTATTGATACTTCTTTATTATTTTTACTTTTTGCTGGAAGCTCCCATCCTTCAGGACCAGCAATAAAATGTACATTGTGGCCTTTTGATTTTGGATTCCAAGTTATTGTATCGCCTACGTCAATACGTGCTATATCTTCGGAGTATACCATTTTTGCTCCATCATCACGTTTATTTAACATATCGATTGTTATGTCTGCAGCAAATGTTGGAACAGACAATGAAGCTATTACAGCTACAGTTGATAAAAATTTAATCATGACTTTCTCTCCATATATTATCAAAGGATCTTAAACCCTTTTTTTCGAAATCTTTTTTCAAATCGTGATATGCTTTATTGAGTTTTTCTTCTTTTGTCATGACACCGCATGCATCCCAATCTATCATTTGCATATCATTACCATTTACTATTATATTTTCTAACGCCCAATCACCATGACCAAGTGAACCAGTTTCTTGTATATTACTGTGGACAAATTTTAAAATACGTTTAACAAATTTTATACCACTACCAAGAGTTTTAGCATTTACACCAGGAACTGTTTTCATAATAAAAGTCATTCTAGTTGTACTATAAAAAGTATTTATATAATATCCTGGATTCATAGTATCAACCATTTTTATATGTTTATGATACCAGTAGTGATCACAATAATCGAATTCTTTTATATAACATCCATTCCCTTTATAAACACGTCTAGTTCCCCACATGTCCGATCTGGATTTTACTAAGATCATTATACATTCATGTTCGGCTTCCTCTTAACGCAAAGTATAAACCACCTACCCATAGAAATACATGTAAATTATCATATAATATTACATCCATAAGACTATCAGGTTCTCCTATCCATATGACACCTGTCATAATTGAACACATTACAATACCACAAAAGCGTGTAAACAAATCGCTTATGCTTCTTATAGTATCTCCAAAAAATTTAAATGCTAGCAATCCGCTAACTATTATGCCAAGTCCTGCACCTAACTCACCATATGTAACAAACCACCAAACTAATGGTGATAAGTCAAAGGCTGCGCCATCTTCTATGTCATATGGTAATTTGCTCATACCTTGCTGTAGAAAGATTACAGCTAAAGGTATTCGTAGTAGCCAATGGCTTAAACAAAACTCAGGTATTTTATTTAATAATCTAATCATTTT
>CETE01027963.1_pt1 | contig 15817 bp, 9 predicted proteins | sample 531241 | NCBI WGS metagenome assembly CETE01 (sample SAMEA2622336, study PRJEB7988) | marine metagenome | biome: marine biome (ENVO:00000447); feature: deep chlorophyll maximum layer (ENVO:xxxxxxxx); material: "saline water (ENVO:00002010), including plankton (ENVO:xxxxxxxx)" | depth 30 m
CCTGAATTTTATACAGAACAATTTAGTTCAATAGCTTTATTAACTCAGGGTACTGGCACATTAAATGTTAAAACAATTTCAAGTAATAATCCAGGAGCTGCAATAGACTTTGCTAATCCTACTCTTACAGGTACTTTTGATGTTGCTGCTTCTTATAAATCAGATGCTAGATTAAATGGTAGATTTATGAGTTATAGAGTAGATGATGGTACAGCTACATCAACATCATGGAATTTATCAGGTCTTCAAATAGAAGTTCAAGATGGAGGAACTAGATGACGATTAATGAACCTTCTTTAGATATTAATAAAGATGACTCAACGTTAGCATGGGAAAAGTCTGTTACTGAAGCTACTAATAGAATACAACATCAAATAGATAATATAAATGAATCAGTAAATGTGCCTCAAAATTTAATTGCAGTATATTCTAAAACACAAGATGGTGCAGTACAACAGTTTACACCATTTGCAGACGGTGATGGTTTTGTTGCGTATGTTGCATATGCAGATGTCTTACCAGCTTTACCTGTAAGTGGTCAAACTTTTTCGCCATACTCAGATGAAGAAATAGATGTTATAATAAAACAATATAGAGAAGTAGCAGCAAGACCTACTAATCCAGGTACAACATCTTATCAAGTATCAGGAGCTGTATGGAATTCAAGTGCAGGATGGACTAAAACAAAATTAGATAGAGCTGGTATTAATGTATGGTTTTCTGAAGCTAGAATAAAAGGCCAAGCCGGTCAAACAGTTACTGCTAAATGGAGTAATGCTAAATTACTATATGGTGGTGCAGTAGCTTCTGGTATACTATATTATAATGTAGCATCTACAGGTGCACCCTCAGCTCCAACAGCCACTGGTTATGATTATGATTCAGGTGTATTTACAGGATTAACTTCTGGCTGGCAGTATGTTCCTATTACTACAGCAGTAGGTGGTGGTACAACTATATCACATAAACATTGGCAAGTTACATTTCATGTTGAAACTAGTGAAGTTACTAACGGACAGATAATAACTTTTGGAACTGTAGAAGGATTTATACCTATAGGCTCTGTATTGCAATCAGATAATTATAGTGCTGGTAGTGCAGGTTGGCAGATACAAAGAACTGGGGATGCTGATTTTAATAACGTTAATATTAGAGGTAACTCAACAGTACAAGGTAGTGTATTAGTTAATGGTACAGTAGCTGCTGGTAAAATAAGTACAACTAACTTAGCAGCTATTAGTGCTGACTTAGGAACTATTACTGCAGGTACTATTAATGGTGGTACTATTAATGCAGGAAGCGTTACAGTATCAGGAGGATTTACAGCACCTCAGTTAAATGTTGGTGTTATTATGAATACTCAGGGTGGAGCAGGATCTGTTACAATTCCTTCTCAAACTAATACTAGCGTAAATATTTTTTCATTTACTGCAACTAATAATGCAAATTTTAATACTAGACTTTTATTTTTCTGTGGTGGTAAATTAACTAATGGTGGTGGAGATCAAAATAATCCTCCCTCTCTTGGTTTAACTTTAGCCGTTACAGGATCAGGAGTATCTGGTGCTAGTTTTGGTGTTAGTAGAACAGGTAGAAATGTTTTTGGAGATTTTACAGGTGCTTTTAATTCTGGAAACTTAACTAAAGGAGCTACATATACTTGTACTTTAAGTATAAGTGGTTCACAAGATGGTAGTGGAATAGGTCATATAATGTTAATTGAGTATAAGGTGGCATAATGTATAATGTAATTGTATATAACAATAAACCCATTAGATGTAGTACAGGTGAAATATCTACTGAAATTGAAGGTGAAATTTTAGTAACAACAAGTCAAGATGTAATAAGTAGTATAACTGATTGGACTTATGATCCAGTAAATAAAAACTTTTTTAAAGGTAACGATTATAAATTTAAGTCTATTAGAATTAAAAGAGATCAACTACTTAAAGATTCAGACTACACACAATTATCTGACAGCACATACCCAAGTACACAAGATGCATGGAAAACTTATAGACAACAACTTAGAGATATAACTAAAGGAGTTACAGATCCTGATACGATTGTATTTCCTGAGGAGCCAAAGTAATTGAAGATAAGATTAATAGAGGACAATGATACATTAGACGCAATACGTTTAATGAAAGAATACGTTACAATCAATGGTGAGTTTCATGGCTTTGAATATAATGAAGCTGTATGGATGAGATACTTTTTAGATATAGTTGAACATCAAAAAACAAATCCACATTATTTAGCAATAGGTTGTTATACCGAACATAATATACAGGGATTCTTAACAGCGCATGCATATGTTAATTATTATAATAACAAATATATAATGGATGTTAAAGATTGTATTGTAAATTTAGAGAATAAGAATAATGCTTACATAGTATATAAATTATTTGATGCTATGATAGAGCATACTAAAAAACATGGTGGTAAACACTGGAGAGCAGACTCAGTGAGAGGGGAAAGTGATTCATTGAGATATGGAAAACTATTAGCAAAAAGATATAATGCTAAATTAAGTACTTCAATAAGGGGTATCATAGGAGAATAAATTATGGGTGGAGGAAGCAGAGCGCCACAACAAACGGTTACTCAATCAGGTATTGATCCGGAGTTTAAGCCGTATTTAGAAAAAGTTTTAAAAGATGTTACAGGTCAATACGAAACAGACATCGGTAAAATTAGAGAAGGAGATACAAGTAGTGTTGTAGCTGCAATGGATCCTAGTCAAACAGCAGCATTAGAAGCACAGAAAAAATTAGCTAACCAAGCTATTACAGGAACGGGTGCATTTGATTATACAGGTGCAGCTCAAAGAGATATATCTAATCTTGCAGGTACTGCAGCAGGTCAAGCAGCTATGGGTGGTTCATTAGGATCTGCACGTAATCAAGCAGCTTTAACAGGTGCATTAGCAGATAGATCAATGCAGTTTCAACAGCAACAACAAAAAGATATAGCATTAGGCACTAAAGGACTTGGTGATGTTGGAAGTACTTATCAAGCATACGAACAACAAAAGTTAGATGCTCCGGGTACCGTAGCTAAAAGATATTTTGGTTACTTAGGCGCTGCGCCTCAACAAACAACACAAACTAGTACTGGTGGTGGAGGTAAATAATGGCTGTAAAATTAGCTAAATCAAATGAGGAAGAACAACAATTAGCTGCTGCTCAATACTCAGCACGACCTGGACCAATGCAAGCACAACAACCTGGTGCTATGGAGACTATTGGTATGGCTGCAGGCCAATCAGCTGCTGGTAAATTAGGTGAAGCTGCTGCAGGTAAACTAATGTCAGGTAGTTTATTTGGTGCACCGGCTGCTAGTACTGCCGCGGCTACGGGGTTAGGTGCTGGAGCACCCGCAGGCGCTTTGTTAGCTGGTCCCGGATCGCTAGCCGCTACTGGTGCTGGTAGTGCTGCAGCTGCAGGTGGTATGGGTGCATTAGGTGCATTAGGTACTGCTATTCCTTATGTAGGTATGGGATTACTTGCAGGTAAAGCATTTGGTTTGTTTAATCATGGTGGTATGGTACCAGAAATGATGATGGGACCTTTATCAAAAATAAGATATAAAAGAGGCGGAGGCGAAGTCGCCGAAGAAATAGAAGTTACATACGGACCATTAGCTAAAGGAGCTTAGCATGAAGTTAAAAAAGTTTACACAAAAAGATCGCTACGGGAATATGAGGTCTTTCGAGTTTGATATTGCAGAAGGACAAATGGAAGTTCCTCCTATGACTTCCTCCATACCCATGTATGATCATCCCGGAGAACCTAGAGGTACTGATACGGTACCAGCATGGCTTACTCCTGGTGAATTTGTAGTAAACAAAGAAGCTACAGATATATATGGTCCTGTGATTAAACAGATGAATGATGTAGGTAGAGAAATACAGGATATGAAACCTGAGTATGCACAAGTTGGCATGCCTGTACCTAAGCCTAGTAAAGATGTTATAGCTGGAGAAAAGTTTAAAAATAAAAGAAGTAGACAATCTGATATTTATAACCATCTAAAAGAAAACTATCCTCAATTAACTGATAATGCTATTGCAGGTATTATGGGAAATATTGGTGTTGAAACTGGGTATACTTATAATTATGAAACAAAACAAAACGAAAATACCGGTGAAAAAATAGGTCCGGGAGAAGGCTTACTTCAATTTGATTGGCATAGACCTTATTATAAAAAATGGTTAAACGCAAATGATAGATCTGATTCTATGGCATCTCAATTAGATTATTTTATGCAAAGTATTTTTACAAAAGATGCTGTTCCAAATCCTAAAGATAAAAGTGGATTTGCAGTAGGTGCAGGTAACGTTAAAGAACTACAAGAAGCTCTTACCTCTAATAGCTCTCCTGGAAGTATAGCTACTACTATAACAAAGCTATTTGAAAATCCTAAAAAAGGATCAGAGCATTATGATAGAAGACAAAATAAATCTAAAGAAATAAAAGAGCTAATAGATAATAAAGCATTTGGCGATCCTTCAATTTATGATAAGTATAGAGAGGCAGGGGTAGAAGTGCCTCCCAGTTCAGATGGATTTAGCTTTAACATTCCTAATCCCTTTAGTGGTATTAAAGAAAAAGCTACTAGCGTTGCTGAAACTGTAAAAGATTTTATAGATCCAAATAATATTGGTTTTAAGTTTGATAAACCAGAAAAAATAAGTCCTTTTAAAGAAGGTGGTGCAGTGCACTTAGATCCTGGTGGTAGAGTATATGGAACTACCGGTCAGGCTACTTCTACAATGGATGATGATATAATGAAACTTATATTTGATTCACAACAAAATGTAGCTAAAGCTAATGAAATATTAAATAATAACTCGTTAAGTTCTGTTCAAGTACCTGAAGATGATAGCACATCTATATCAATGGATATGAGTGTGCCACCAGTACCTAAAACTTTTGAAACTATACCTTTTGGTGCTGATGATATGATTATGGAAAGTAATATTCCGGATCCTATAGGTAGAAGTAATACTAAAATTAAAACAGGTTTTGAAGAAGATATATCTGACGTATTACCATTAGATCAACAAACATTCGTACCTTCATATGATCCTCAAGGGTTAGGTGAAGAGCGTGCTCCAGAAGAAATACTAGGACAAATAAAAGAAGATGATATAACTGCAGAAGCTATGTCAACTGAACGTCCTACTTATGGCGCAGGTAACTTTGGTTATGATGTAAATAAATCTGATAGAACCACTAAAGCTATTGATAATGAAATTAATACTAATAAGAAAAGAATTAATAAATTATTACAAGATATTTCTAATACAAATGATAATGATAAAATAGAAAGATTTAGAAATCAAGTTATAGACTTAGAGAAGCGACAGCAACAATTAGAAATTGATAGACAAAAATCTATTGATTTACCTATTGATAAACCTAGTGAATTATATCAGGGTTTAATGGATGAAGCTGAAATTAAAAATATAATAGTTAATGCTAAAGCAGTATTAAATAATCCTAACGCTACACAATCTGAAAAGTTAGCAGCACAAAAAGTGATAGATACAAATCAACCTAAGCTACCTCAACCTGATACTAGTGAAGCTGAAATTAATTTAAATAATGCAGCTAATCAAATGGATGATACAACAGCTAATGAAATATCAAATAAGCTTGCAACTAATGAGGGTAAAGCAAACTTAACAACTAATACAGATCCAAAGAATCCTAATGTACAGAAAGCTAAAGACGCTATGAAGTTTTTATTTGGTGATCTTATAGATGCTAAAGAAATCGGAAGAGCTGCAGCTGTTTATTTAGGTTCAAGAGCATTAGGCTATGACCATAACAGTTCTATTAATTATGTTGCTAAACAATATCTTAAAAGAGTAGATGCTAAGACTGCTCAGATAGATAAGTATATAGCTGATAATTCTGATAAGTTTGAGGCTGCATCTTTACAAGCATTTAAAGATTCTCGAGGTGACTATACTAAGTTAATGCCTAAGGGTGCAAAGGTTAGAAGTACTGGTGAAAGAAAAGTATGGTATGGTAAAGACACTGGACCTTCTGGTCAAATGGCTTATAAATTTAAAATGAAAACAAATGAAGGTGATGTAGTTTATTGGTCATTTGATGAAAATGGTAAGAGCCGAATAGGTGCAGGGTATAGTCAAGATGGTACTAAAGTACGTAATAGTGATCCATTTAATGCTGCAGCTGAAAAGAAAATACCTGTTATTGCAGACCAAATGAAAGCCTTTTTAGAAAAGTTTGGTAGAAGAAAAACAAAAAGAGATAAGGCTACTCAAGTAATGCAATATGAAGATTTTACAGATATTTTACCTGAAATAGATGCACAAAGAGTTGCTTTCTGGGCACAAGAAAATGGTGTACCTTTAACACGATTAGCTGAAGGTTTAGAAATAGCTATGAGAGATGCAGTTAAAAATTATACTGATCCTCAAAAGGGAAAGACATCATCAAAAGCAGGTAGTGTAATACCTTATTTAGAAGAAGCCACTATAAAACAAAGATTAGATAGGATGGTCCCAGGTTTAACTCAGGCTAAAGTTGGAGATGAAGTTGTTCAAATAGATACAGCTACTCTAATAAATATTAATGATAGAGTTAAATCAGTATCTCTAGATATTAATAGTTTTTATAATGAAGCTGCAAATATTTGGAATAATAGAGGTAAAGATAGTAACGGTAAACCTAAAGGTATTAATCCAGACACAGGTAAATTATGGCGAAAAGAATATGAAGAAGCTGCAAAGAAACCCGGAAATGAAGGGCTAACACCGTATGCATTATTTGTAATTGATATTACTAATAAACTAAGTGGAGTTAACTAATGACTATTAATATAGATGTGTCTGGTTTTGATAGACCACCACCTATAGATAATATGGAGCATCGTTTTATTGATGGTGATACTCTTGTAAATAAAGAAGGTAATCTTCTTAGAATACAAGGTTTAAGTGCACCTGAAATAATGCGTATGATAGATGGTAATTTAAAACCTGGAACTGCTGGTGGTTGGGAAGCTACTAAACAAATTAGAAACCTAGCTGAACAGTTTGACTTTAACAACGTACATTATCTTACAAATTCTGATGGTACTCCTATGATGGATGCTACTGGTACTAGACAGTTAGTTAGAATTACTGATCCAGATGGTAGAGATTTTGTAGAAACTTTAAACTCTTATGGTATAGGTAAGCTAAATAGATTTAGTTCACCTGAAGAAATAAGAGCATCACAAATAGGTGCAATGCTTAGAGCAGAAGGCACACCTAGCTTACAAGATGAAAGCTTAGATCAGTTTGATAAAGCAAGAATAGCTATTAATCAAATGGCTGATAGTGAAAAGTTTTATGAAACTGAATTTAAAAAAGTAGCACTTGATGAACAAACATTAGCTAGGTTAAATGCTGAAAGACAACCTGGTGAATCAAATGCTATGTATGCTTTAAGAAAAAGAAGAGCTGCTGATTACTCTAATAATATGGTATACAAAAGGCATGGCGATAGAACACTTCAAAATAAAGCACTTCATCCTTGGTCTGAAAGTTTTGATACAGGATGGACTGGTGTTATTGAAGGTGCCTATGGTATGGCTGATATGATCGGTGAAAAAACTGGTATCAATTGGTTAGAAGAGCTTGGTAAAGAAGGTATTAAAAGACAACACGAATATCTTGCTAACAAACCTGAAACAAAAAATAATATACTAAAATATAAATTAGATGATGATGGTAATGTTACAGGAAATGAATGGGATATAGATGGTGTTGGTGGTTTCTTTGAGTATATGGGAAACATGACAGCTATGGCTTTACCTTATATGGGTGTAACTATAGGTGGTGCTGCGTTAGCTCCTGTAACTGGTGGTACATCTTTAGCAGGTGCTACAGGTATTGCTGCGCTATCTAATGTTGGTGCTAGTATGCTTGCGCCTGTTTCAGTATATGCAGGACAGAACTGGAATGAAATGGAAGGTGAAGATAAGAGTGCTAGCTTAGCTGTAGCAGCTGGTGTTACTATGTCGGTGCTAGATAGACTAGGTCTTAAAGGACTTATGGGAGGTGCTAAGGGTACTTTATTAGATTCTAAGTACAGAGATACTATGATACAAGCATATAAGCAGGCTAACCCAGGAGCAACTGATGATATAGCTAAAGCAGCTATAGGTAATATGACTCGAAAAGAATCTGCAAAGTTAGCAGGTGATGTAGTAAAAGTTGCAAAGGATCAATTAAAGTTTGGTAGTTTATTAAAAAACTTTTCAAAGAATGCCGCTAGAGGATTTGGTATAGAATCAAGTACTGAATTAGGTCAAGAACTTACTGGTTATATGGCAGCAGTATATGGTAGTGATAAGCCATTTGATTCTGTTGAGCTATCTAATAGATTAATTAATGCTTATATTGCAGGAGGAACTTTAGGTGCAGGATTTTCTGTACCTGGAACAGCTTATAATGCAGGCGCATGGGCTGATGTAGCTGTAAGACAAGCGCCAGCTGAAGATAAACGTTTATCTCAAGAAGGTAAATGGGCTGAAGAAGAAATGACTTTAAATAATGGTATACAAAGAAGTAATAAAGATATAGCAGAAGAAGCTAAGAAAAGAGCTAGAGCTAGACCATTATCACCGTCTGATGATTTTAATGCTATGGCAGATGCTGGTGAACAACAAGCTAAAGATAGAGATACATGGTCAAGTGTAAAAGAAACTGCTAAAGAATTACCATTCTTATGGAAAGGCGCTATGCCTCATTTATTTTGGAAGGATTCTTTTCAAAGTAAAGCTATAAGAAAATTAGGTTCATTAGTAAATGGTTACTTACATCGAATACATTCTGGTGAAACATTTGAAGAATACAAACATCTTCAATTAGCAGAATATAAAAATATGGCTATGACACCTTCTCAAGTTGCACAAGCTTTAGGAAAAAATAATAGAGACCCTATAAGAGATTCAAAATTAATATATGCTTTTGGTAGATGGTTAGTTTCTAAAGGTGATCCTACTAAAATAATGAATATAGATTGGAATACTTTACCAACTGATTTTGAAGGTGAGTTTGATTTAAAAGCAAATGAAAAGTTTCTTAGAGAATATTATGTAAAAATAAATAAGCTTGGTAATAAGTTATTTAATGATCAAGTTAAAGTTGAAGAAGAATATAGTGATGGTACTAGAACAGGTAAACAAAGTAAATTAAGAGATAATAATGGTAAAGATAGATTTACTAAAAACTATTTATTAAAATATAAGTCTTTAAATAAAGCTAGTATTGAAAAGAACAAGAATGAATTTATTAAAGCATTGCAAGATGAATTTGGATTTACTTTAGATAGTGCTACTGATTTAACAAATGATATACTTGATAATAATGAAATGGTTGATCAAGAAAGTATATATCAAGTTGGTAAAGGTAAACATGTACCAGCACAATTTAAAAGAAGATCATTAGGTTTATCAGAGCGTGCTAGATTTAATCAGTTTATGGAAGAAGATCATTTTGTAAACATATCTAATGCAGCTAAATCAGCTACAAGATTTATAGCATACGAAAAGTTTCTTGGTGATAATAATGAAGTTTTTGCACAGCTATTAAGAGAAGCTAAAGCTGAAGGTTTATCTGAAGAAAGAGTTAATAGAATAGCAGCAGGCTTAAGAGATTACTTACAAGCTGAATCAGGTAACTATAAAAGAATACAAAATAAAACATTAGAAAATATACAAAAGAATATATTAGTATGGACTACACTTGCAGGATTACCTTTAGCAACTGTATCATCTTTTGTAGAATTTATGATGACTATGAGAGCTTTAACACCTGAACAAATACGTACAGTAATAGGAGTGTCTGCTAAAGAATTTGCACAAGCATTATGGAGTGGCATAACAAATCCTGGTATTAATTCTGTACAAGCAAGACTTAATAAAGAAAAAAGACAAGCTCGTTTACAGAAGTTAGGATTCTTTGATTGGGATGTTGGTGCATCACAAACTACAGGTGCTACAGAAAATACTTATGCTTCAAGATATTTATTAGATAAATACTTTAGAGTAATTGGTTTACAACAATGGACAGACTACACACGTAATATAAGAGCTGCTATAGCTGATGATTTTATTATGGATCACTTAGCTACTATACAAGTTGCTAGACAAGGTGGTGGAGTTAAAACTAATGAAGTACAAGAAGCTGAAGAACAATTAAGAAACTTAGGTATTAATGTTAATAGACTTTTAGATTTAGCTAATCAACCAGTTAATGTAATGCCAGGTGAAAGCATACAGAACTATAGATTAAGAAGATCACAAACAGATGCAGAGCTAGATAGAATATTTATGCAAGCTGAATACAATTTTGTTAATGAAGCTATTGCATTACCTGGTACTGCTAATAGACCTTTGTTTTATAACAACCCACACTTAGCTTTATTCACACAGTTCCAAGGTTTTATAGCTACATTTACAGCTAATCAAATACCTAGAATGTGGGGTGATTATGTTAAACGTGGTACACCTGCAATGAAGTATAATGCTTTTGCAGTTATGTCAACAATGGTTATGCTAGGATTTGTATCACAGTATTTAAAAGATCTATTAAAATATGGTATGGCTACACCGTATTTAGATAGAGCTGAAGTAATTCAAAGAGGTATAGGTGCATCAGGATTAATTGGTGTAGCTGAAAGACCTTTAAACTTCTTCTTTCCAATCTATGAAACATCATCAAGTAACATGGTAGAAGAATTATTTCAAACAGTATCAGGAGAAGCAGCTGCGTTATCTAATATAACAAGAGCTGCTACAGGTGTCGGTCAAGTTGTAGAAGGGAAAACTGAAACAGGTATCTATAAAATATTAAAGACTATGCCTATTATCGGACCTGTTAACCAGCTTAACAGAAATATAGCCGAGCTATTTGCATAAGGAGAATTATATGGCAATAAATGTTAATGTACCAGGACAAACCCCTTCAATAACTCAGGGCAATTTACCTACGGATATATTAGAAAAATCTAAAAACTTACCGCTAGCAGGATTCATGCCTACGATTGCTGAAGATACTTTTGTACAGCAGCAAGATGTTGCTAGAGTTATGGGTGCAGACTTACAAGATCCAGGTATTACAGAGCAACCTGAGCAAGGTAATGCAGAACCTTCAGCACAAATTGAAATACCAGATCAAGTAGTTAAGCCTGCTCCTGGAGAAGGTATATCTATTGAAGCTCAGCAAAGAGAACAGGAAAGAGTTAAGTCAATACCAGAAGTACAAGGAGTAGTTACATTAGCTGGATTAGATGCAGTTATTAATGGAACTGATTCTGCTATGGTTGGTCCTATGATAAGAGCTAAAAATTTACAGGGTATTAATGTAGGTGGTCAGGCTTTTGGTAGATTAGAAAGAGAAACTTTAGCAGATACAAATAGTTGGGAAGCAACTTTTACTGCAAGAAGAAAAGCAAATGAAGCTAAGAAAACTGGTAAAGATCCAGTAGATGTAGAGCTGACTACTAAGTTTCCTTTACTAAGAAACTCTACAATTGAAATGAGTAATAAAGCAATACTATATCATCCTGAAGTATTAGATGCAGGATTAATAGATGATCAAGGTTTAGTACAATTAGATAATGATTTATTAACAACTATGGGTTTAGTAGCTGAGCAGTTTTATATTCAGGGTATGTATACTACAGATAATAAAAGTGCTGAAGCTATAGATGAAACTGAATTGGCTGATGGTAATGTAGCTAAACAAATTAAGTATAGTAAAGCACAGGGAAGAGCACAATTAGGTAGAGAAGTATTTAAACAATATAAAAGATTGCAAGCAGATAAAAGAGGTTTACCTACAGATACTTATGCTGCTAGTATGCAATCAATTCCTAATCATGTATTTGTACAGATAGGTGACTTAGCTAAAGAAGGGTATCATAGAGCCAACCCAGATATGCTTACACGCTCATTAGAAAATGGGCAAGTTACTTTTACTTTAACACCAAAAGGTTCTGGTATATTTGAAAATTTATATCACATGTATTCAGGTTTATTTGGTAGAGAAGAAGTTAAACCTATGGTTGCACCAAGTGAAGACGGCCAAATGGTTTTTGAGGGTCAGACATATACTAGGAAAGTTACTACACAGATTGGTGATCTTGGTGATACAACAAAAGTATTTGAAGCAATGTCTAATATGAATAAAGTTGCTTTTGTAAATGATCCTCGTAGAGAAGCTACTAGTGTTATGTTATTTATGTTAGCATTAGCAAATGCAGGAAGACCTGAAAAAGTACAAGATAATCAAGAACCTATGTATAGATCTAATCCTACAACAGATGACTATGCTAATATGTTTAAGATAGGTAAACAGAAATATCAAAACTTAGTTAGTGAAAAAGCAAAACTATTTAATGCTGCTGAAAGAGCTTCACAACAGAGTAAAGATAAAAAAGCAGCATCGCTAAGAGCACAAGCAGAAGCTTATGATCCTATTAATATTCTTAATCTTGAAAGAGAAAATGCAATAGGTATTGTTGAAGGTATGCTAAGATACTCTGGTAAAGCTAATTATTTAACTTTTGCTATGCAAGCATTAACTGGAAGGATGCATGCACAACAAACTGTATATAATCCTCAGGCAAAGAAAATAATTAGAAGTGTTGTAGGTAGTGGTAATGTTTATCAATGGGTTCCAGGTCAAGGTAAACTAGACACAACTTTTATTGAAGCTATGTCTGCACATTTATTTGAAAATCCAAAGCTATCTGGAATGGATGTAAACTTTAAAAAGAAATATGGTATTGCTAGAACACCACAAGAAAGAATTAAAGTTTTTAAACAAGAAGAATTAAATGCTGAAACTAATCCTGCTAATAGTTTATATATGAAATATGTAGCAATGGGTGAAGAATTAATTAAGCTTACTCGTAATTATAAAACAAAAACTGCGCAAGGATTATTAGCTAGATTTAAAAATGCTACAAGTCCTAGTGAAGTAAGATCAATTAAACAAACTATAGGTCAGCAGTTTGGTGGTGATCCTATGACGCAGGGTTTAAAATCTTATCTAGCAAAGTATGAAGATGAAGCTGTATTGCAAGCAGATTATTTAATGGCATTAGCAGATTATCATAGAATTAAACAAGCTAACTTAAAAAATCCAAGTAGCCCTCAAACTTTTAAATCTACTATTTCATTAGAGATGGATGGTAAAACTCATGGTCCTTCTACTATGGCTGTGTTATTAGGTAGTACTAATATGGCTAAAAGATCTGGTATTATAATGGATCAGAACTTTGAAAAGATGGTAGAGTCCGGTGAATTTGCAGATCTTAGAGATGCTATGGCTGATACTATGATAAAGAAATTTGATACAATAACTCAAGGTGTTACTTATATTAATCATGAAAATCAGGATGTATATAGAGATATACTTATTGCTGCTATTGATGATAGAGAAAACTTTTTAAAGAAGTCACCTATGACTATGGGTTATGGTCAAGAGATTGGATCATTAGTTGGTCATGTAGATAATGCAGTATTTATGAGTTCTGATATTCAAGATATGATTAGAGATCATAACTTAAATACTAATGAGGTTGTAGAATTTTTACACACAATATTAGTTGATTCTATATTTGAAACTATGGATCCTGAAACATTAGCAGCAGCTAGACTTATAAAAGCTAATGCATTTATGTCTGCTATATCAGGATCATTAATGAAAATTAAGCAACCTACTGGAATACTTTCTACAATTGCAGGTACAGATTCTTTACAGGATGGTGCTACACAATATGAATTAGATGGTAAACCTACTACAGTACAACAATATAAAACTGTTACTAACCCAGGAGCATCAAGAAAATTATTTGGTGAAACTGAAATTGCTGGTGCCTTTACTACTGGTAGATTATTACCTGCATTAACACAAGGCTTTGATGCTAATATGATTACTAGAACTTTTACAGATTCATGGTCAGCAATACAACAAGCTGCTAAATCAAATGGTGCTTCAAATACTTTTGTGCTACCTATCTTTGATGCGTTTTTATTAGACTTAGGAACTGCTGATATAGTTAGGAAAGAAGCAAATAGACATCATAAAGAATCATTAATTAATGAAGATTTCTTAGAAAAAGTTACAGGATATTATAACAATAAATTTAAAAGTGACTTAAATAAAATACCAGATAATGAAGTATTTGATACTACAGAAGATGCTAGTAAATTTAAAGTTATTAGTGAGCTATTTGAAGTAAGTGAAACTAATAGATCTTCTACAGGAACTTCAAAAGGTATTGCACAAATGCTTAGAGCACTAGGCTTTGGTAAATATAATTGGAATAGACAAGAAACTTTAGCAGAGTGGAATGATAGAATATCAAAACAATCTTTTATTGATTCTAAAATAATTGAAGCTAAGCTAGATAAGATGTTAAAGAAAAAAATATCTACTAGTTTAGATAAGCTTACTGGTAAAGAAATAAAAACTATTATAAAAGAAATAGATAATGCTTTACAAATAGCAGCTAGAAATAAAGGTGCTGAAAAAATAATAGGTGATAAAAGAGCAGCTGTAAGAAGTATTGTTAATAGTGATATGAATACAGTTAACGTAGATCACAATACTTAAATGTCTCCTTTAAGAGGAAAAGTGGAAATATATTATATGATGTGAGACAATACGATGATAAGTAAATTTTTTAGGAGAAGATTTTTAGATTTTAATTATGACTATGTAGATTTTTCAAGACTGTTTAGCCGATATTAAAGATGAAAAAAAATACCCCGAGCTTTTAAGCCCGGGGATATTTTTGGTTTACATATTATACATATAAGATTTAGCTTTCTTTAATGCTTGGTTCTTATATTCTGTTGCACGTTGCATGCCTTCTTCTTCCATACCTTTACCGTTATAGAAGTCTACTATTCTATCATGCTCTGTTTGAATTATATGAGCATCTAATTGTTCATCAGTCATTTGATCTGCCAAAGCTGGATCCATTCCTAACTCTTTTAATGCTGTTTTATTATCAGGTTGTAAACCTAATTTTACTGGTAATATTCCTTTCTTATGCGAAGAAGTATTCACTTTTATTTACCTCTCTAATATCTAAGCTTCCAAGCCTAGGTTGGTTATGATTAAAATTATCAGGATTAGTTATGATCATTCTTTCAATTACTTCAAAGAAGTTAGGGTAGCTATACATTTCTATAAATTGATCTTTAATAAGCTGTAATAACTCATCAACATCACATGCATGTACACTAAATGAATCGTGTACGGCGCCAAAATCCTCCCCCCATTTAGAAATAACTTTAGCCATATGAGATGCATCCATTGAATGCACAAAGTTAGGTGAGATACCCGACATAAAAGATCTGATCTTAGGTTTATCAGTAGGCTCTTTACCTACGTGTTGTATTCTTATAGTATCAGTTTCTTCTTTAGTACCATCTTCTTTAATTATAGTAGGCTTAACAGCTCTCTCACTACAACTTATAATAGCTTTTTCTTTGAATTCATTCTCAACAAATGCTTCATATATAACAGGGAATCCTGATGGTGTTGTCCATTTTATTGCTTTTTGTTTAATAAACTTAGCATAGTCAGAGGCTATCTCAGCTTCTGCAATCTTCTGTAAAAATTTCATAGTTTGTAGTGGACCTGCACAAACATTATCAATTGCTTTAATTAAATGCTTTGCAAGCATCTCACAATCTTCTTTAGTAATATCATACTTATTTAAATACCCTTCAACATGACAATCAAGATACATATTCTCTGCAATCTTCT
>CETE01023519.1_pt1 | contig 15768 bp, 12 predicted proteins | sample 531241 | NCBI WGS metagenome assembly CETE01 (sample SAMEA2622336, study PRJEB7988) | marine metagenome | biome: marine biome (ENVO:00000447); feature: deep chlorophyll maximum layer (ENVO:xxxxxxxx); material: "saline water (ENVO:00002010), including plankton (ENVO:xxxxxxxx)" | depth 30 m
GAGATCCTATGCTGTTGGATTTTTTGAGGCTGGCGTGCTGTGACATGGCTTAATTCTGATTAAAATGAGAAGAGCGCGGAACCTAAACCATTTTGACCCCGGCGCAAGCAGTAACTGCATGCTTTGAGGTTGATTCGGTCTTGTTAGTTCTCGTCGCCTTCGGCAAGAACGTCTAGTGTGAATCCGCCAACATGTTCACCGTCTTGGTCGCGGTAAATCCAGTCGTTCAAGTGATCGACCTCGAGGGTTACGCTCGCACCTCGGTGAATATTCATAAGCTCGTGGGGATCGTTCATGAGGATACCACTAACGGAAGTGGCAGAGGCTGCAGTGACCGAAAGCCACATGTATTCGCACTTTGAACCCTCGCGGAATTCTGCTTTCACGATAAACTTGTCAGCGTCGGCGGGGCCACTTTCTGCAAAAGAATGTAGAAACTCAGACCAACGTTGCCGAGCTTCTCTGACCGCTTGGGCCATTTTTGGATTAGAGTCCGAGATCTCAACGATTGGCTGAAATGTAGGCTCGTTGAACAGGGCTAGCGGTCTTTGGCTTGAGAGCGTTTCAATAAGCGACAAATCGAATTCATTGCAGCGCTGAAGTTCAGGGCAGTAAATGGCGAGGCAGTCGGGGCCGGCAAGAGTGGCTAGTATTTGTCCAATCACCTGATAAGCAGCCGAGGCGGCTTCAGGATCGGAGGTATCATCCATCAGGTCGACGGAGATCCATGCAAGATGTTGTTCTACCGCTTTGCGGAGACGCTTATCGCGGATGCATTCTTTCGCGAACTGGGAAGGTTTTGAGATGTAGGGACGATTCGAAACCAGCACTGCGAAGAGACCTTGTGGTATCTTAATCATGAAATGGTTGATGCCGTCGTCGGCTTCATTGGCGGTACGAGGAGGATTGAACTCGATTACGAAGTGCTCGGAGCTATGTGCGTCTGCGTCGAAATCGATCCCGAGAGCTGCAGAAACGCACCGCCTGATTGAAGTTTCATTTGCCTCTCTTGGCTCCGAAAGGAAGTAGACCAGTGAGGCTAGATTCTCTGGAGGGAGTTCTTCTTCGGGCTCTTCTTGATAATTGGGCAAAGCGTTGTCATCAAACCGGATCATCAACCAGCGAACCATGTCTAAGCAGAACCAGAGTGCGGTAACCATCAAAGCAACAGCCCCGACCCAAGTCAGTCCATTGATGACGAGTCGGGTCATGAGGGTGAGCAAAATTGCCGTTGAGAGGAAAGGGAACTGTTTGAGCTTTTTCAACATCAGGTTGCAGAACAAATAAAAGAATCAGCGCTTGGAGAATGCTCGGTGAACAGAAATGCCCTCTATTTTTTGGTGAGAGGCTAAGGGTTGCCGATAAGCTGCGTGCTCAATATAGCCCTGCCAGTTATCCTCGATTGATTGATCTTCGCCAACATGCCTTAAAATTACATTTCCCGCGCTGAACTTAGGAAGTTTGGCGGACCCGCCCGATTTAAGCCAAAAGTCGAAACTCCTTCGGTAGGTATCAGTGCGGTTCGGTAAAGAGTCAATTTGATGCCATCCTCTGTCTTTTCTACAATATTTCAGCATTAAAGTCGGATGTCCATGGCAACAATGTGATCATCAGCAGAATTGCGAGAGGGGCGCAATAGGACATTTGATAAAATAATCGTGCCAGTTATGGGTCATCGGTGCAACTCTTCTTGAGATCGCGTGTTTTATCGTCTAACAGAATTTAGACTTTTATTATGAACGCATTCTTGAAACTGCTCGTTATTTGCTTGGCTCTCGCTGGAGAAGGCTTGGTGCGTAGCGGATTTGCTGGTCCTGGCATTAATCCTGAGGCGGAACGTCGCGAAAGTTGGGAGGCCCTGAGTGATGGGGAGAAGGAGAAGCTTCGAACCGTATTGCGGGAGGTATGGACTGATCCTTCGGTAATGATTGCTCGAGATGAAGTCAAAAGTGCCACGGAAGTTTATCAAAAAGCGATACGTGAGGCGGTTTCTAAAGCAGATCCAAGCGTGGCGAACTTGATCGTGAAGGTTGAGAGAAGCACGGAAGTAAGACACGATCGGCACGGTGGACTGCCTTCGGGTCGTAGTGGCCTCTATCGCCGCAGTCTCGATTACCCGATGAGTCCTCCAGGGTTTTTGGAGAAGTTAACCATCAAGGAACAGGAGCGATTTCGTAAGGCGGAATTAGCTGCAAAAGAGTCAGCTAAAGTAAAAGAGGCTCGCAACCTATTAAATACATTACAAAAACAAGATGAGGAGTGCCGCCGCGAGCGACTAGAGGCTCATCGTGAGATGCGACAGGCCATTCTTTCTGCAATGCTTGAAGTGGACCCCGGCGTTAAAGAACTACAAGATCGCCTCAATATGTCGTCGGCCAGCGGGCCAGGCGGTAGCAAGCCAAAGGCCAGCGGGAAAGCTAAATATCCAAAGGTTAAAAAAAAGTCTGATCCAGAGCTGGAGAAGTAGGCAGGTAGCGCCAATTGGGGGCGGGTAAAAGACGGTCAGAAAGTCTTTGCGCCCCCCTTGTAGATCCAACTCTCGGATCGGTATATTTAGCATCAAAAGGAGCTTCCGCTCCTAAGGGCGGGCCGTCGCGCGCGAAGGCCTAAATTCAGCTCGTAATTATTTAGGAAAACTTAACTTTTAGGCTTGCCTTAAAAGATTTTGAGATAATATAATAAGCATACTGATTTTCCACAATTTATGGTTTCTATAATGCCAGCGCTCCGCCCCTCAAGGATCTAGTTGATATCTAGATTTAGGCTAAAAAAGTGATGATCATCCCCATTAAACCTTGGCTTGAGCGTGCTAGTGGCGTGTCTGGTCAGTTGGCTGACTGGGGCTTCCCAGCGGTGGAGGGGGCGGAAGAGTTGCGAAGCGGTTCCATTCAATCTGGACTTGAAGTAAAAGCTCATCACGAAGACAAAAGAATGGAGTTTTATCACCAGCCAATCCTGGCCCGCGAGATTCTTGCCGCACTGGAGCCGGTGAAGGGAAAGCAGATCTTTGATGGAACTCTGGGCGGCGGCGGTCACTCCGAAGTTTTTCTCGAGCGTGGAGCTCATGTAGTGGGGTGCGATCAGGATGCTGAGGCACTCGAATATGCCGAGCGTAGATTGGCCCAATATGGTGATTGTTTTCTTCCGGTGCGTGGAAATTTCTCCGATATGGATTCTTTGCTGCGGACTTTGGGTATCGATCGTGTGGATGGTGTCCTGATGGACTTGGGTGTTTCCTCACACCAACTGGACGAGCCATCTCGTGGGTTTTCTTTTCGGCAGGATGGACCGCTCGACATGAGAATGGATAATCGGGCTGACTTTTCTGCGCGAGACTTGGTGAATGACTGGGACGAAGCAGAGATGGTTCGCATTTTTCGTGATTACGGCGAAGAGAAGCGAGCTGTTCGGGCTGCCAAGGAGATTGTGAAGGCCCGCGAACAGAAGGCGATCGAGACAACTTTGCAGTTGGCTGAGATAATCGAGCGGGCTGTACCTCGGGTGAGTGGCAAACATCCCGCAACCCGTGTTTTTCAAGCGATTCGTTTAGCCGTGAATCGAGAGATGGAAGTGCTCGAGGCCGCATTAAATAATTCTCTAGAGGTGCTCAGTGAGGGAGGTGTGTTGGCTGTCATATCATTTCATTCATTGGAAGATCGCATGGTGAAGCGTTTCATGCGACGTCATAGCACTCCGTTTATTGACCGGCCAGAATGGCCGGAGCCGAGAGAGAACTTGGATTATTGCCTGACCTTACCGACGCGGCGGGCCATCAGCCCAAGTGGCGCGGAGATCGAAACGAACCCCAGGGCAAGGAGCGCCAAACTTAGAGTGGCGGTAAAGTTGGAGGATTGATGGAGAAAAGAAACCGATACAGAAATCGGGTTCGCCCGATCACAATTTGCCGTTTGGTCGTGGCCGGTCTCCTGCTCCTCGCAACGGGTGCAGGATTTGTTCTGGTTAGGAATGAGCATGTCATTTTCGGCTATGAGATTCGAGGTCTCGAGGATCAGGTAGCCGAATTAGATCTCGAAATTGAGATGTTGGAATTGCGGATCGCAGGAGTCAAAGGGCGCCAGGAGCTTTCTCGAAGACTGCGCTGGGTGAAAAGTGATCTCAGTGAGATTGAGATGTCTCAAGTGATTGAGGTGAAAGCGCCTGCCGAGGTATCGGAGGTTAGAGCGAATCTAGACTGATAAATTTGATGATAGCGAACTTAAAGAAGCGCCTCACCATCGCCTGTCTATTGCTGGTAACGCTGCTTTCTGTTTTGAGTGGTCGACTGATTTACATCGAGTTGTTCTGCTCGGAGAATTTGGGCGAGCGAGCCCGCGATCGATACGAATATCGTGAACTGCTCACAGGGAAACGTGGCCGAATTTACGACGGCTCCGGAGAACTTCTGGCCAGGAATCAGACGGTTTACTCGCTTGTCGTGGATTGTTTTCACTTAAAAGACCAGGGGCTTGCCTGTAAAGGGCTGGCGACGAAAGAGGGTATTAAGGCTCACGAAATTCGGAAGAAGTATCATCCTGATGAGATTCTGGCTCGCTATCGTGAATATGTTGCTGAAGAGATATCAAGCTTCATAAGGGTTCCAGTCGAAGAACTGGGTCGGACATTACGCGAAAAAACGGTGGGTGAAATTGTTTTGGCAAAAGGTATCGAGGATGACTTTTCGCGCCAATTGACTGAGTTGCTCCGTGAAAAGTCGATCGGTGGCCTCTACCTGCGCAAGGGGGAGAAGCGTTACTACCCGAGTCCCCTTTCCTTAACTCAGGTTATCGGTTACGTTGATCAGGAGGGGGTTGGGGTCTCCGGTGTTGAGAAGACCCTGAATGAGGTGCTGACGGGTATTCCAGGATATCGTTATTGTGAACGCGATCGCAAGAGTCGTGAAATTCATGCATACCGCGGATTGCAGGTTGACCCTGTTCCCGGAAAAGATGTCTACCTCACCATCAATATGGCGCTTCAGGAAATTTTGGAGCGTGAGTTGGATGCTGTCATTGACCGTCACCGTCCTGAGATGGCGACGGCGATCTTTATGAATCCAAAAACAGGCGAAGTGCTCGCGATGTCGAGCCGTCCTCATTTCGATCTGGCAACCCGTAAGGGTATTAGGGGGATGCCGCCGGTTCGCCGAAATATTGCTGTGACTGATCTTTATCAGCCAGGGTCAACTTTCAAGGTCGTTGGATACGGTGCTGCATTCGACCGTGGCTTGGCGAGCCCGATGACCGAAATTGATTGCGAGATGGGATACTACATTCGTGATGGATCTCCGCTGAGAGATCATCACCCCTACGGTGTTTTGACCGCGCAGATGGCTTTTGCGAAGTCCTCAAATATTGGTGCTTACAAAGTAGCAAGCCCACTGAATCGAGAGGGATTCCATTCTTATGCTCAGAAATTTGGATTTGGATCTAAGACTGGCATTGAGCTCAACGCTGAGCAGTCAGGATGGATGAGCGGTGTCGATAAGTGGTCCAAGTCTTCCTTTTCGAGTCGCACGATGGGTTACGAAGTCAGTGTAACTCCAATGCAGATGCTGATGGCTTGCAGTGTAATAGCTAACAACGGGGTGTATCAGCCTCCGACGATCATTGACAGTGTGAGGGAACTGGGCTCAGGCGATATTCCGATTTTGAAAGGAAACATGAAGGCCGCACGTCGGGTTGTTAGCGCAAAGGCGGCAGCTCAAGTTCGTCAGTGCATGGTGGAGACCCTTACGAAAAATGGGACTGGCTCTAAGGCTAAGCTAGCAGGTTATTCAATGGGTGGTAAAACCGGCACAGCCCGAAAATATATCGAAAACGTTGGTTACGCTTCAGGGCGTTACACTGCCTCTTTTATGGGTTTTCTTCCCGCTGAGGATCCCCAGTTAGTTGGATTAATCGTGGTTGATGACCCTAGCATCACGAATGGCCCCGCCTATGGGGGGAGCGTTGCCGGACCAGTGTTCAAAGAAATTATTGCTGATGCGGTCAAGATCATTGGCATCGAGCCAGATCTTCCTGAGGAAATTGAGCCTGAGACGGAGACTTCACTCGCGAATTTCAATGGATCGGAGATCGGGGAGTGAATCCATGAAGCTGTCAGAACTTATTGAGTCTATCTGCGTCAGGTCCGTTTCCGGTTCGCTCGATGTTAACGTGTCTGGGGTATTTTTTGACTCGCGGAAAGTTGTTGATGGGGGGGTCTTTTGTGCTCTTGCAGGTCAGGGGGATGACGGTAATCAATATATTGATGCGGCTATCGAAAACGGCGCTGTGGCAGTTATTTCGGGACAGCCCTATGCATCTGAGTTTCCGGTTACGTGGGTTCAAACGGATGACCCCCGCCTTGCCATGGGAATCGCTGCTGCGAATCTCGAGGGTTATCCAAGTCGTGAACTTCCGGTTATCGGCGTTACGGGAACTAACGGCAAAACGACGACAACGTTTCTGATTCATCATCTGATCGAATCAATTCTTCATCGAGCCGGGCTTATTGGGACGATTAACTACGTGATAGGGGACGAATTTGAGGATGCCCCTCACACGACTCCGGAGTCGCCGGAGCTTCAGAAGTTGCTCCGTGAAATGCTCGATTCGGATTGTCGCGCAGTCGCCATGGAAGTGTCATCTCACGGCGTTACCCAAAAGCGTGTCGCGGGGGTATCTTTCGATGTTGGAGTGTTTACTAATCTCACTCAGGATCACCTCGACTTCCATGGAGGAATGGAAAATTACTTTGAGGCGAAGGCCGCCATGTTCACTGCGATGGATCTTGATTCCTCGAAGAAAGGGGTTGCGATCATTAATGCGGACGACTCCTATGGAGAGCGGCTCAGGAAAAGAAACTTTGAGCGACTTAAGGTCTACACCTTTGGGCGGTCGGCGAAAGCGGATTTTCAAGCCTCTAATATCAGAAGTGATTTTGATGGAACTGAGTTTAAGCTTTCTTTTGGGGAGCGCAGTTTTCTTGTCCGCACGCCTCTGATCGGGGATTTCAATGTCTACAACTCGGTTGCAGCGATAGCCTCTGCTTATGGGGTCGGATTGAACCTGCGAGAAACCGTTTCGAAAATGGCGGAAGCACCTCAGGTTCCTGGTCGACTCGAGGCTGTGGGTGATCGGAAGATCAACTATCGAGTGTTTGTCGATTACGCTCATACCCCGGATGCGATAATTAGTGTGCTCAGGACGCTCCGTGACCTCGGGCCTAATCGCATTATCACCGTTTTCGGCTGTGGAGGAGACCGCGATACTGCAAAGCGAGCGATGATGGCAAAGGCCGCTGAAGATCTAAGTGACCTTTGCATCTTGACGACAGATAATCCCCGGACCGAGCCTCCAGCCAAAATCCTTGAGGATGTTGAAACTGGTTTTCAGCGCCACGATTACGAGGTGATTGAAGATCGGAAGCTTGCTATCAAGCGAGCCATTCGACTTGCTGAAGAACGCGACATCGTCCTAATCGCGGGTAAGGGACACGAAACTTATCAAGAAATTGACGGAATTCGTCATGAATTTGATGATCGTAGAATAGCGGTCAATTTCATTCGTGAAAAAGCGGAAGGGGGTGAGAGATGATGCCAATAACACTTGGGCAATTGGCTGATTGGTGCGACGGAGAAATACTTCAGGGCGTGCCATCCACCCAATTGAAATCGATTTCTACCGACTCGCGCAAAGTGGATGAAGGCCAGATTTTTTTGGCTCTCAAAGGGGGCCGGTATGATGCCCATGATTTTATCGGTTCGGTCGCGGAAAGGAAAGCTGGAGCTGTGGTCGTGAGTAATTTAACTGCGGAAACCGAAAGCTTTAATGGTGGGGTCGTCAGGGTAAAAGACACGTTAAGCGCTCTACAACGCCTGGCCTTCAATCATCGGAGGAACAGTGACGGACTTTTTGTGGTCGGTATTACCGGTAGTAACGGCAAAACCTCTACCAAAGACTTCCTCGGTGCCTCGCTTGCTGCAGGAGGGCAAGTCAACCACACGGTCGGTAATTTAAACAACCATATTGGTCTGCCTCTAACGATTCTCGCCGGTCATGAAAACGATAAGTTCGGTGTATGGGAAATGGGTATGAATCATCCCGGAGAGATTGAGGCGCTGGCTGAAATCGCTGAGCCAGATGCTGCCGTTATTACCCATGTTGGCACAGCTCACATTGAGCATATGAAAACACGGGAAGCCATAGCTGAAGAGAAGTCAGCTTTGGCCGTAGCTGTCCCAGCTCATGGTTATTGCGCGATGCCGGCCGCTGATGACTTTTTTGAATATGTAAGTGATCGGGTTTCCTGCGAATTGATCCCAGTAGGGATTGGAGAGGGGGATGTTAGGGCAGAGGCTGTTGAGGTAATTGATAGTGGGCAAATAAGGTTCGTTCTGCGATCAGACATGAATGATTCTCCGGAGGTTTTGTTACCGGTCAGAGGATTGCACATGGTGAATAACGCTCTGCTTGCCGCAGCCGTCTCGATTCGTGAGGGCATTACTCCGAATGTTATCGCCGAGAAATTGGGTCAGGTAGAGTTAAGTGGCGGCCGCCTTCAGGAACGATCAGCAGGGGGGGTCCGGTTTCTCGATGATAGCTATAATGCCAATCCGGATTCGATGAAAGCTGCTCTCGAGACCTTGAAAATCTCTCCAGCAGGGGGACGCCGTGTCGCTGTTTTAGGATTCATGGGAGAGTTGGGGGAACACGAGCGAGAGGCTCATCTAAGCGTTGGTGGAGCGGTTGTCAAAGCTGGAGTGGATGCCTTAGTCACGGTAGGAGATCAGGCTTCTCTGATTAATGAAGGAGCGTCAGGTATTCAAGAAAGCTACCACTTTGTTGATCATGACGCCGCGTCTCAATTTCTCCGCACCTTCCTTGTTGAGGATGACCTTGTTCTCGTCAAGGGGAGCCGCGCGGCTGCTATGGAAAAAGTAATCAACCATTTTAACTAGCGACAGGCACCTATGTTGTATTTCCTTCACCTGGTAAAAGATCACTCAGACTGGTTGGATCCACTGAACGTTTTTCAGTATCAAACATTCCGTGCTGCCGGGGCCTGTTTGACCGCCTTTCTTCTAACCGTTCTGTTGGGGAACAAAGTTATCCTCAAGTTGATTTCCCTTAAACTAGGCCAGCCAATAAGGACTACAGAAGAGGTGAATGAGTTGGCTGAACTCCATGGCGGCAAGGCAGGGACACCTACAATGGGGGGAGTCTTAATTGTCGGAGCGGTTTTGATTTCTGTTATTCTTTGGGCGCGCCCGACAAACCCATTCGTTCATGCCCTCATTTTTGTGATGCTGGGAACCGGGCTGCTCGGATTTGTGGATGACTATTTAAAAATAAAAAGAAAGAATTCAGTTGGTGTGCGAGGCAAGGCTAAGCTGATCGTTCAATGTGTAGTTTCTTTCATTGCGGTCGGTTACCTTTATAGTCACCCCGATACTTCCGACTACATTGGAAGACTTTACCTTCCCATACTAAAGGATCCGGTGATTGAGGATATGGGTGTTTTTACGTTTATCCTGCTTCCTATTGTTATCGTGGGTTGTTCGAATGCGGTGAACCTTACTGATGGTCTTGATGGTCTGGCTGCCGGGTGCACTGTGACTACGGCAATGGCTTACGCCATCTTGAGTTACGTTGCGGGTCACCAGATCATTGGGGGAGACTATCTTCAGGTCCCCTTTAACCGTCATGCCGGTGAAGTGTCAATTTTCTGCACTGCGCTCGTTGGGGCGGGTCTCGGCTTTCTCTGGTTTAATAGTTATCCTGCAAAAGTCTTCATGGGAGATACGGGCTCTCTTGCCATTGGCGGGATGCTTGGGACGATTGCGATCTGTTGCAAGCAGGAGTTACTGCTGGTCATCGTCGGCTTTGTTTTTGTAATGGAAGCCGCCTCCGTGATTCTTCAAGTAGCAAGCTTCAAACTGACGGGTAAGCGAATTTTCAAAATGTCACCGATCCACCATCACTTCGAGTTGATGGGGTGGGCTGAGAGCAAAGTGATTAATCGTTTTTGGATCATCTCAATTATCTCCGCCATGATTGGGTTGATGACTCTAAAACTTCGTTAAATGGATTTAAAAGGTAAAAAAGTTGCTGTGTTAGGAGCTGGTAGCAGTGGCCTTGCCGCTGCCGCTTTAGCGCTTAGTCACGGAGCTACTGTATCTGCCTTTGATAGCGGTGACACATTGCGGCTGTCTCCAGCTGTGGAGCGATTCGCCGAACTGGGTGTGGTTTTGACTTGTGGTGATGATGCGCTTTTTCCGTCAAGCGACTATGACGTCTCAGTGATCAGCCCTGGGATCGATGAGCGCTGGCCCATAGCCCGTGCCTTTTCTGAGGCGTCAAATGAGCTGATTGGCGAGGTCGAATTTGCATTTCGCCTCAGTGAAACCCCTGTGGTTGCGATTACGGGAACAAATGGGAAGACAACGACGACCAGTCTCGTCGCTCAAATGATCAACAGCAGCGGTTTGAAGGCCGTCGCGGCAGGAAATATTGGGCGCGCTTACAGCGATGTTGTTGCATCAAGAGAGGAACTGGACTGGATTGTTCTTGAGATCAGTTCCTTTCAGCTGGAGACAATTAAAACGTTCAGTCCAGAGGTGGCGGTTTGGATGAACTTCGCAGCTGATCACCTTGATCGGTATAAAAGTCTAGAAGACTACAAGCAGGCAAAAGTGCGGCTTTTTAAGAATGGTGGGGAGGGGAAGCAGGCAATATGCAAGTTCGAAGACAATGTGGGGAGTGATTGGTTAAGAACCACTTTCTCGGCTTTCTCAGAAGGAGGTGATTTCGGCTATGAGGAAGGAATAATTTATGAAAAAAAGGCCGGTCGGAGCTTTGACTTCAGAAAAACCGAGCTTCAAGGCAAACACAACGCAGAAAATGTTATGGTCTCTCTTGCTGTGGCCGATATCCTTGGAATATCGTGGAATGATATTGAGGAGTCTATAGAGAATTTCAGAGCTCCTCAGCACCGCTGTGAGAAAATTAGCGAGATTGACGGCGTCCTGTATTTGAATGATTCCAAGTCGACTAATCTTCACTCCCTTGAGAGTGCGATTGCAGGTCAGGAGGCCCCTCTGGTGTTGATTGTAGGGGGGAAGCAAAAGGGCCTGGATTTCAGTGCGCTGGCAGAATTAGTCGGAGAGAGAGCCAAGGCTGCTATCTGCATCGGAGAGATCAAAGAGGAGATCGCTAGGTCATGGAGTCGGCGGATTACTTGCCAGATCGCTGAGGACCTAAACGAAGCGGTCGACATTGCAGCTGAGATAGCTGAGAGCGGAGACATCGTTCTTTTTTCGCCGGGGACTTCGAGTTTTGACATGTTCTCGGGTTATGAAGAACGCGGAGACGCCTTCAGAATGGCGGTTCAATCACTCTCTTTCTCCTAAGACTTTACAACAAACCAACCACAACAATGAGCAACATACGAAGAAATCGAAAAACAGCAAAAGGTGCCCGCCATACCTCGCTTAGCCGAACTCGCGCGCAGACCAAACTTGCGGCTAATCTTACCGAAGAGCAGGACTGGTATCTTGATACGCCAGATGTTCGCCTCACTAGAATCATCAGTATCGTTGTGATTCTTCACGCAATAGCCATCGGTGGAATGCTTGCCTTCAAGATGGTGGATAAGGCCTCGTTGGAAACCGCTATCACGATTAGCTCTGCTAGGGAAACCTTAGACGAAGCCGTTCAAGATAAGCGCGCACTTGCCGCTTCGATTCCAGCGGCTTCGAGCGAGCTTAAAGACGATGTCGCCCGCGCAGCCCTGTCGCCTCCGCTTAGTCAGAATCCGGCTAATGAGCTCCAATACAGAGTTAAGGCGGGGGACACGCTTCCAGAGATTGCTGAGGAGCTTAAAGTTAGCGCGGAACTACTCCGAAAAGTCAATTCAATCACTTCCGACAATGAGCTCTATCCTGGGCGTTGGCTAAACATCCCGGATAAGAAGCCTGTTGCAATTGCTCAACCTGTCGTTGCCTCAAAGTCCGAGCAATTAGCGAAAGCCGACACCCATTCGCAGAGCGCACTCTACATCGTCAAGCCTGGAGATACGGCTTGGGCGATCTCTCGTGAACTTGGAGTTTCTTTTAATGATTTGATGCAGCTCAACGGCATTGATCGACCCGAGACTTTGCAGATTGGCCAAAAGCTCAAGGTTCCCCTGCGCAACTGAACGCACCGGTTAACTATTTTTAACAGTCACTTAACGCCTCACGTTTCCATGCATCAGAAAAGTCTAATTATGCTTCTTTCCGCTGTTTCTTTTCTGGTGATTGTCGGGCTCGTAATGCTTATCAGTACCTGTGTGTTCAGTGCGGGAGCCGACCCTACCGACGGCTATCGAGAAGCCAAGAAGCAGGGGGTTTGGCTTTTTTTGGGCATCGTACTCTGTGTCTGGGCGGCGATGACGGATTATCGTTTTTGGAAAAAGCGTAATTGGCTTCTCTATGGCGGTGTGGTGGTTCTTCTTGCGCTTTGCTTTGTCCCAGGGATTGGACGTGATATCAACGGCGAATCTCGGTGGGTCGAAATTGGAGCGTTGCGCTTGCAGCCTTCCGAATTTGCCAAGATTGCGGTTATTACCTTCCTCGCTTATTGGTTTTCGCGTCATCCCGATGGCGGCAATCATTTGATTCAAGGATTCGGTGCTCCGCTCGCTATTGTGTCGCTTCCTCTTCTGCTCATCCTGTTTGAGGTGGATATCGGAACGACAGCTGTTCTCTCAGCAACTACCTTTCTCATTCTTTTTGTCGCTGGAACGAACTGGAAATACCTCACGGGGCTTTGTCTTGCCGGTGTGGTCGCTTTTATTGGAATGTTGAATTACGCCCCGAATCGAGTTGAGCGTATCATGGCCTTTCTTGATCTTGAGAAACATCAGGATGGAGCGGGTTACCAACAGTGGCTAGCTCTCATGGCAATTGGTTCAGGGGGTATGACTGGCCGAGGAATTGGAGAGGGCCGTCTCAAGATGATGTATATGCCATTTGCCCATACTGACTTTATCTTCCCCATGATTGGTGAGGAGATGGGCCTGATATTCACCATTCTCGTCGTTCTTGCATTTGTCTTCCTTGTTTTCTCCGGATTTATCATCGGGGCGCATGCCCCTGATCGTTTCGGAACTTTGCTTGCTCTTGGTTTGGCGGGCTATATCGGGTTTCAGGCTTTTCTCAATATCGGAGTGACAACAGCAATTTTACCGAATACCGGTCTGACACTGCCCTTTGTTAGCTACGGAGGATCATCACTGCTCGTTGGATTCGTTTCCATTGGCATCCTCATCAATATCTACCGGCAAGGAGTGGTGGAGCAGGTTGAAGGTAAGGACTGGGTGATCCGAAAGAACCGAATTACGCCCCGTACTTGAGATCATTCTGTGGTGCACTAGTTTGGAGAGAGGTAGTAGACCTAGCGCGCAAGGGGAGAAAGGAGTGGACGGACAGGGACTCGAACCCTGGACCAATTGGTTAAAAGCCAACTGCTCTACCAACTGAGCTATCCGTCCACAAGGGTCGTCACCGGTGGTCAACCGAGACGGGCGCAAAGTTTAATGCTCAAGATCGATCACGCAAGCGAAAGTTCTCCTAATAATGAACGAAGTGAGTTTTCTTTTCTCCCAACTCGAAAGTGCTTAAATCCCGCGTTTTTCGCTCCACTCCAGTCACATTCGGGATCGTCTCCGACATGCAGGATAGTCTCAGGGGGAAGCGCCAGTCTCGAAGCAGCTTCTGCGAAGATCTTAGGATCAGGTTTCGACGCCCCAATCTCGCAAGAGAGCAAAGTGTGCCGGAAATAGGACAAAAGTTTTAGGTCTTCGAGGATGCGACGCAGTCGGTAGTCAAAGTTCGAGAGTATAATTACGGGATAAGTTTTGCTAACAGCGGAAAGCACCTCAGTCGCGTTGGGGTCAGCAGTCCAGGTTCCGGGTGCTTCGAAATGGTCATAGAGGTCTTCAAAAAACAACTCAAAGTCGGGATGCTCTGCGGTCCCAGCTTGTGCCTCTTCGAATACCTCGCCGACGATGCGTTTCCACCACGATTTTTCATTAGGATGATCAAATTTTGATTGGGGGGAAAAAGGAGGTGGAGTCCGCGACCAAACGTTGGAGAAAGCTTGATCAAGTGAGTCGGGTGACGCTGAGATGCCATGCCTTTTGGCTACTCGTGAATAAGCGTTCCCGACTGGTTCGGCGAGATGAATTAGAGTTCCGGCAGCATCGAAACTGATGGCTTTGATGAGGTCATTTGACATAGCTTGATTTGTCTGGATTTACATCTTGCCTAACTGCCAGGTTCCGCCTATTATTGCAATCTTACAATCTTGAGAAGTTGGCCTGTAAACTGGCTAAACGGATTAAGTGGGTTCGTCCCACTTTTTTTTGTCTCAACATCGAAAGATTAGCTTCAAAAAATGACAAACGAATTGCTAGCACTTTTCGAATATTACGAGAAAGAAAAAGGAATTAAGCGCGAGACAATGGTCGAAGCGCTTGAGACAGCACTGCTGTCTGCTTCTCGTAAAAGTATTGGCCCCGCTCGCGACATGCGGATTCACATCGATCCTGACAAGGGCGATATCCGCGCTTTCGCGACTTTAGTAGTGTGCGACCGGGTCGAAAATCCATATGACGAGATCGACATTTTTACGGCTCGCCGTCTCAACCCCGAAATTAACGTGGACGATGATCTAGAGGTGGACATTACTCCCGCAAACTTTGGGCGGATCGCCGCGCAGACCGCCAAGCAGACCATGATGCAGCGTCTGCGTCAGGCCGAGAAAGAGATGATCTATGATGAATTTAAAGATCGGGCCGGAGATATTGTCAGTGGCACTGTGCGTCGTTTCGAGCGTGGTGATGTATTCATCGACCTCGGTAAGTTTGAGGGAGTCATGCACCAGCGGGAGCGTGTTTCGACGGAAGAGTATAACGTAGGCGATCGTATTCGTGCATATGTAGTGGCGGTTGAGAACGGGGCGCGGGGTCCTGAAATTATTCTTTCCCGCAGCCATCCCAATTTCGTTCGACGACTTTTTGAATCTGAGGTTAGTGAGATTGCTGATCGCACTGTCGAAATTCGCTCGTTGGCCCGCGAGGCGGGATATCGGACCAAGGTGGCTGTTTACAGTGCAGACGAGAAAGTGGATCCTGTTGGCGCTTGCGTGGGACTAAGAGGCGCTCGCGTCAAAAATATCGTTCGCGAACTTAACAACGAGAAGGTCGATATCATCCGTTGGAGCAATGATATCAATGCCTTCGTCGGCGAAGCGTTGAAGCCTGCGGAGATTAGGTCGATTTCCCTCGATGAAGAAAATAAGTCAGTTCTGGTTCGAGTCGATGAGGAAGAACTCTCAAAGGCAATTGGGCGTCGCGGTCAGAACGCTCGCCTAACAGCGCGTCTGGTGGGCTGGGACGTCCAGGTTCAGAAAGATGAATCCGCCCATGAAGCGTTTGAAGCCCAAGTGGCCCAAGCTGCCTCTGCAATCTCCAGCTCGGCAGATATTGACGAGGAAATTGCTATCACTCTTGTGCGAGGAGGGTTGATGTCCATCGAGATGATCGCCAATGACGTTGATGAGGTCGATATTGCCGATGTACTGGGTGTCAGTGTTGATGAGGGCAAGGGAATTCTCGATAAGGCAAAAGCAGCGATAGGCGGCAATGGCGGCGTCAAGGAAGCACCTGCCGAGGAGGAAGCACCTGCCGAGGAGGAAGCACCTGCCGAGGGGGAGGCACCTGCTGAGGAGGAAGCACCTGCTG
>CETE01028358.1_pt1 | contig 15744 bp, 15 predicted proteins | sample 531241 | NCBI WGS metagenome assembly CETE01 (sample SAMEA2622336, study PRJEB7988) | marine metagenome | biome: marine biome (ENVO:00000447); feature: deep chlorophyll maximum layer (ENVO:xxxxxxxx); material: "saline water (ENVO:00002010), including plankton (ENVO:xxxxxxxx)" | depth 30 m
TTAATTAATGATGTATTACTGAATGTATAATTCTTGTTTTTTTCTTTTATATCAAATCTAGAGTTGATATTGAATCCAATGCTTAGGACCTGTTTTGCAAGGTTACTATTTTTAAATATTTTTGATAATAAAATTCCTGCAATTTTTTTTTCTCCAACGAAGACATCATTTGGTAATTTCTTTTTACTGACAATATTGTATTCATTTAAAATTTCAACAATACAATCACATGTATTCTCAACAAGATTCTCTGAAAAATTGATAGTATTACCTAGAACTATACTGAAGGTTAGATCTTTGTTGGGTTCAGAAAACCATATTTTATTATAAGAACCTCGACCTTTTTTTTGATTATCAGTGATAACAATTTTCCCCACTGAATTTTTTTGGATGTCAGATCTAAGAGCAATATCTAATGTAGATTCAACTTCATCAAAATAAATAAACGAATTTGATCCTGGCTTTATAAAACTAGTTTTTAAATCAATACTATTTAGTTTCAGTTGCAAGGATCAAGCTTTTTTCTCATTTGAAAAGTTGTGCCTGGTTGTAAAACTCCATCATTTGATTGAATCAATTTTGCATTATCCATGTAGATAACAACCCATGCTAGCTCATCTCCGTAAACTCTTTGTGCTAAATTCCAAGCTGTATCACCAGATTGAATTGTATAATCAAAAAATTCTGGTTCACAATTATTTGTGCTTGAAGAGTCACGTTTTAGTGATAGAAAGTTATAGGGATATATTTTATTTGGATCTGATCCTATCTCGTCAATATTCCAACTGTAGATATCTTCCCACATCGAAGCGTCACCATATTCTCTCAATGCAATTTTTGTAAGAAAATCGCCTCTTTTAACCATGTAGGGCTCAAAAACACTTACAGGTATTGGAGGTGATTCGGGTTCTTGGATAGTAAAAGTCTCAACAGCTACTTCCTCTGTTTTTGCAACCTCTTCGGCTTTATTATTTTCCTCAACAGATACTTCTTCTCCAATGCTTGGCATTGTTCCAGAGCAGTTAATTACGATAAGTGACAAAAATATTAAAATTAATTTTTTCATGTTTTCTCCTTCAAAAATTCAACAAAATATTAAATTTTTTGTTCCAAATATTATTAATAAGTACCAAAAACTTTTTTTAATGTAAAAATTATTTCTCCAAGAGTACAATGATTATCGGCACAATCAATTATAATTGGAATTAAATTTGCTCCGCTCAATGCATTTTCTTCAAGTTTTCTAAGTGAACTTTCAACGCCATTTGAGTCTCTATTTTTTTTATAAAGCTTTAAATAATCAATTCTTTCCTGAAGGTTTTCTTCTTGTGGTAGCTTGGTATCACTTCTATTTTCATTTGATTTAAATTTATTTACACCAACTAAAATATTTTCTTTAGAATCTAGACCGTCCTGAAAACTAATTGCTGACTCTTCAATTTCTTGTTGAATTTGACCATCTTCAATCAGTTTTTTGACACCACCTTTAACTAAAATTTCTTCAATTTTTAAATTTACTTTTTCACAAATATCTTCTGTAAGATTTTTTATAACTGCACTGTCACCAATGGGATCTACAAAATTTGTTACTCCACTTTCATGGGCTATTATTTGCTGGATTCTAAGAGCTGTAGTTGCATTTTCTTCTGTTGGTAAACTTAAAGCTTCATCTTTTCCATTCGTATGAATTGATTGAGCGCCTCCAAAAACTGCTGCTAGACTTTCTAAGGTTGTTCTTGCAATATTATTATCAACTTGCTGAGCTGTTAAAGTTGATCCTGCAGTTTGAACATGGAACCTACATAATTGTGAACGAGTATTTTCAATATTATAACGATTTTTAATTATGTTAGCCCATATAATTCGAGCAGCTCTAAACTTTGAAACTTCCTCGAAAAAATTTCTGTGTGAATTGAAAAAGAAAGATACTTGCTCCGCTAACTTCTCAATATTCAAACCTCTTTTTTTTGCCGAATCCAAATAGGTGATTGCATTTGCAAATGTAAATGATAGTTCCTGAACAGCTGTACTACCAGCTTCTCTTATATGATATCCAGAAATAGAGATACTATTCCATTTTGGAAGACTAGTTTGACAATAATCAAAAATATCTGAAGTAAGTCTTAATGATTCATCTATAGGAAAGATATATGTTCCCCTTGCAATGTATTCTTTTAAAATGTCATTTTGTAAAGTTCCTTTTAATTTTTTTAAATCAATACCTCTTTTCTTGGCAACGGAAATATAAAATGCCAATAAGATTGATGCAGTTGAATTTATAGTCATTGATACAGAAATATTGTGAAGATCTATTTCTTTAAAAAGTTTGTCCATATCATCAACTGTTGAAATGGGTACTCCTGATTTTCCAACTTCGCCCATTGACATTGAATCATCAGAGTCATATCCCATTTGAGTTGGAAGATCAAATGCTATAGAAAGTCCACTAACACCATTCTCTAATAATTTTAAATATCTTTTGTTTGATTCTTTGACAGATGAAAAGCCCGCATATTGGCGCATTGTCCAAAGCCTATCTTTGTACATATTTTTGTAAATACCTTTTGCGAATGGAAACTTTCCAAATTTATTTTTTGACATAAGAAAATTTAGTCCTAAAAAAATTAATTATTCTAATTAATGAAATTTAGGTAAGATATAGATATGGAGTTTACTTTATTAGAGCGAATGAAAATTTTTATTGAATATAGAAATTTATTCAAAAAAAATGATACAGCAGAATTTGATGAAAATTCTACGCTTGTAGTTCTACCTGATAGTGCAATTGCAGTTGATTTAGCTCAATTATTCCATGACAATTCAAATCACACTCTTTTCTTTTTAATTAAAGATTCCTTAATAGACTTTTATCCCAAAAGTATTCTTACAAGTTCAATTACATATACATTTAATGACATGAATTCGCTTGGTATGCCAAGACAAATTTTTGTTGATAAAATTATTAAATCAAAATTTGAAAATATTGTAGACTTGAATACGTCATTCAGTCGTTTTGGTGCTCATCTTACATTATTTTGTAATACAAAAGTGAGAATGGGTTTTAGTTATGATAATTCAAAAAAATATTATAATGTCATATTAGATTCAAATTACCAGCGTGATTTGAATGGAACATTTAAGATGATTGAGCAGTTTATAAAATTATGATTGATGAAAATAAAAAAATTATTTTTTCAGATTTAATAATCAATGACCAAATCTTTAAAATCGATGATGATTTTAAATATCCATGGCAATGGGTAAATAACATAAATCATTTTTTTAATGACGTTAGTTCCAGTAACCACGAGCAAGCCCATGTGATTATTGATGAAAGTGAAGGGCCAGTCTTTATATCTGAATCAAGCATAATTGAGCCTTTTACAATTCTAAAAGGTCCGTTGTTTATTGGAAAAAATACTACAGTCAAATCACATTCAAATATTTCAAATTCAATAATTAATCATGATTGTAAAATAAAAGGAGAAGTTCATTCTTCAATTTTTCAACCATTTTCAAACAAATCTCATGAAGGCTTTATCGGTCATTCATTTATAGGATCCTGGGTTAATCTAGGTGCGGGAACAACAACAAGTAATTTAAAAAATAACTATGACGAAATTTCAGTCAAATGGAACGGAAATTTAATAAAAACTGGAACAATTTTTTTTGGTGCAGTTATTGGAGAACATGTTAAAACTGCCATTGGTACCAATTTAAATTCAGGGTCCATCATTGAGTTAGGATCAAATATAGTTTCACAAAATTTTCCACCAAGATTTATACCTGCATTTTCATTTTATTATAAAGATAAAATTTCAAAAATTAATTTTGATGATTTTTGCAAAACTGCAAACATTGCTATGAAAAGAAGAGAAATCAAACTTTCATCCTCTTACAAGACAGCTTTGAAAAAGCTTTACGAAAAAGATTGACACAAAAACAATCTAATAATATCTTCGAGGCGTATGAGCTCATTTGATTTAAACGAAATTGATGAAGTAATAACTCCTTGTTGCGACGTTGAAGTAAAAACAACTGACATTGGGTCAAAGCTTAAGTGTCCAGCTTGCAAAGCCAATCTAAAGCAAAGGATTTATTTACCATTTCTTGAATACTTAATGGAAAATGGTCATGTAGAAAATTTAGATTTTTTTGACTTAGAGCTTTACAGTCAAGACAAAGAGACTCTAGACAGTGAAGATGAAGAAATTGAATTAGATAAATATGAAGTTAAAAAAGATAGTTTAAACATTTACGAGGATGATGCTAGACATGGTGGTAATAAGGTAGCATCAGAAACCTCAATTGATGAATCTGCAATGTCAAGCGATTGGACTCAATTTGCTACAGATGACGAAGAGTCATAATAATATTTCTTTACAAAGTCTGAATTAAAACGCTAAATTGATAAAATTAAATTTATCAGGCTATAAAATTAGCGAAAGATTGTAAGACTTTCCCCCGCTTATCAACTTTCTTTTATAGCCTGTTTTTTTTCTATTATTTTATTTGTCAAATTTGATATTTATACCTTATATTTAAAAATAGACTGAATAGTCGGTTTTAGAGTAAAATGAAGATAGCAGTACTAACAAAAGCAATTCCAAGTTACGAATCTAGTATTAGAGTAAATAGCTCTGGCAAATGGATTGATGAATCCGTAGTTAACTACGTGGTTAACGAAAGCGACTCTTATGCCCTTGAAGAGGCATTGCAAATTAAAGAAAAACTTGGCGATGATTCAGAAGTAGTTGTAGTAACAATGGGGTCTGAAGCCAATACTTCAAAGGTAATTAAGGATGGTTTAGCTAAAGGTGCGGACAGAGGATTATTTATCAAAAATGATGGAACAGAAACAGATCCTTTATCAATTGCTAAAAATTTTGCTCATCACTTAGAAAATGAAAATTTTGACCTTATTTTTTCAGGTTTACAATCAGATGATACTGGATCAGGCCAAACTGGTGTTCTTATTGGAGAATTACTTAGTATGTCAACTGCTACATTAGCAATTGAAACTCAAATTGAAGCTGATAAAATTAAAGTTAAGAGAGAGTTAGAATCTGGTTGGTTTCAATGGGTCTCATTACCTTTACCAGCAAGCGTATCTATACAATCAGGAATTAATGAGCCTAGATATCCGTCATTAAAAGGTATTATGGGCGCTAAAAGAAAAGAACTTAATACAGTTGATGCTTCAATTAATGGGGGCCAACAAGAGTTTATGAATTTATATATACCAAAAAATGAAAAGGTAACAGAAAAAATTGAAGGGGACTCTGATACAATTGTCTCAAAAATTATGGAAATTTTAAAAAATAAGTTGAAGGTAGTGTAATGATTTTAGTTGTACTTGAGAATCAAAGAGGTAAGATTCATCCGTTTAGTATAGAAGCAGTAGCTGCAGGTCAAAAATTTGCAAACGAATTAGGTCTTGAACTTTCAATACTATGCATGGGAGAAAATGTAGATGAATTAAAGGATCAAGCTTCAAGCTTTAAAACAAATAACCTAATTGTAGCTAAACACGATTTAATTACTATGTACTCTGCAGATGGCTATTCCAAAGTACTTTCTGATGTTATAAGAGAACACAACCCGAAATTTACACTGCTTGGTCACTCATATATGGTTAGAGATTTTTTGCCAAGAGTAAGCGGTAAATTGAACATGCCGTTTGTAAGTGATATTATTTCTGTAGATTTTAATAATGGCAATCCACTTTTTTCAAAACAAGTTTTTAATGCAAAGCTTGCAACAAGCATTCAAACCTCAGCAGATAATTCCCTTTTAAGTTTTCAGTCAGCAGCTTTTTCAAGCGATGATATCGAAATGGGTGGTGCTGACAGTACAATAGACTTTAATGTTGAGCTCAATGAAGTTGATATAAAATCAACTAGTGAACCAGAATTCCAAGAATCATCTAGCGGAGTTGATTTATCAACAGCAGAATTAATAGTTTCCGTTGGAAGAGGTATCGAGAGTGAAGATAATCTTCCTATTGCTGAGTCATTAGCAAAATCTTTAGGTGCTGAAATAGCCTCATCAAGACCCGTTGTTGATATGGGATGGTTACCACCATATAGACAAGTTGGAAGTTCAGGCCAGGTTGTATCACCAAAGCTCTACTTCTCAGTTGGTGTATCAGGCGCAATCCAGCATGTTGTTGGAATGAAAGGCTCTAAAAACGTTATTGCCATTAACAAAGATGAAGATGCGCCTATTTTTGAAATTGCAGATTATGCTGTAATTGGAGATTTAATGGAAATTGTTCCAAAACTTACAGAGGCATTGAATAGTAGTAGTTAAGAGACTCTATGTTGACATTCTCTCTTATTGAGCAAATTGCTCTTGCCTTGTTTTTATTATCTGGTATATCTTTTTTTCTTTATCACCTTTTAATACGTCTAAAAATTATATTATCTGCGAAGTCTGATTTTTCCATTGATCAGTTACCACTAAGATTAAAACGTGTTTTTGAGGAAGTCATTCTTCACAAGAAGGTAGCAAGTGGACAAAGAAAATCAGCTGGAATATTACATGCTTTAGTCATGTATGGATTTATTTTCTTTGGGTTAATTACGATTAATCATTTTGCTTTAGCATTTGGTATAACATTTTTTAACGAAACTTTTAGAAAATTTTACTTTTATCTTTTTGGAATGCCCTGGGCTTTATTGTGTTCAATCGGTATTCTGGGTCTCGCTTATAGAAGATTTGTTCTAAAACCAAAGGCTTTAGGAGATTTTTCAGCAACCTCTGCATTGGTTTCAGTATTTATCGTAACATTGATGCTGACATATGTTATTGATGAGTTACATTTATTCAATAACGCACTTTTGCATAAGGCTAATTGGTGGATTCATTCTGGAGTGATTGGTGGATTTTTATTTCTTATACCTCAATCAAAACATATGCATCTTGTTCTATCTCCTTTTAATATTTTTTTAAGACCTTTTGATATACCAAGCCATGGAGCAATTCCAATTGATATGGAGGCCTCAGAAGAGGAATTAGATAATTTACTTTTAGATCTTGCAACCCTAAGTAAAGATCAGGCTTTAGATATTTTCACTTGCGTAGAATGTGGAAGATGCACTGATGTTTGTCCTGCGAACAGGGGCGGTGGTTCACTTAATCCAAAATATCATTTTATTTTGGATTTAAAAAAACCAATGCTCGAAAGTGGGAATGCGAATGTCATTGATAAAATTGATGTAGAAGCAGGATGGGAGTGTACAACTTGCCAAGCTTGTACTGAGGTATGTCCTGTCGGTAATCATGTAGAAAAAGCTGATGAAATAAGAAGTTTTCAAGTTCTAGCTGAAGGTGATGTGCCTCAAGAATATCAAAAATTATTAAGAAATTTACAAGAAACAGGAAATACAGAAGGAACATCCCCAAGTTCTATACTTGAAGAGTTACCAGTTTTTACTCCTGATAAAGAACTCGTGCTATGGCTTGGTTGCTTTGCAAAACATTCAATGGACCCAAATTTTTTAAGTTCGGTAAGAAATTTTGTAAAAATATTAGACTCTGCTGATGTCTCATATGGTATTTTAAGTAATGAGCAATGTTCAGGAGATCCAGCTAATAAATTAGGAGATAAATTAACTTATCAATTATTAATGGACCAAAATGTAGAAGAATTAAATAAGGTTCAAAATGTTGTTACAATGTGTCCTCATTGCGTGGTAAACCTGCAAAAAGAGTATAAAAAATACCATGAAATAAATTATGAGGTAAAACACCATACCCAAGTCATTTCTGATCTTTTAGATGCAGGAAAAATAAATATTAATCCTGGTTCTTTGGAAAAAGTTACTTATCATGATCCTTGTAATTTATCCAGGACGTTAGATGATACTGCATCTCCGCGAAATGCAATCAAAGCAGCAGCACCGGAGTTTTTTGAGCTTGATGAAAGTGGTAAAGAAACATTATGTTGTGGAGCAGGTGGTGCACTATGGTGGAAGAAAGATAGTGGAGAAGGAAGAACGCACCTTCTTAGAGCAGAACAAGTTATAGAATCTAAGACAGATACTGTTGTCACTGGATGTAATTTTTGTTATGGTATGATGAATCAAGGTATTGGTCCTTTAACACCAGCAGGTCAAGAGCAAATTAAGGTCAAAGATGTTGCTGACATAGTTGCAGAAAATCTAAAATAAAAAAATTATTTTTCTTTTTGAATTCTATTGATTATTGAGATTGAGTCTCATTATATTTCCAGTCCAAAATATCCATGAAAATAGCAGTATTAACAAAAGCAATTCCGAAAGTTAAGTCATTAAAGATTGATTCATCTGAGACATGGATTGATGATTCAGACGTCCAGTACGTAATGAATGAACATGATACCTATGCACTAGAAGAAGCAATTCTAACAAAAGAAAAGCTCAATAATAATTCAGAGGTTATTGCCATTACAATGGGACCTAAAAATCGATCAAACCAAATAATGCAAGAAGCGTTAGCAAAAGGAGCAGATAGCGGGATTATCATTGAAAATGACAATAAAATAACTGATCCGTTGGCTTTTGCTAAGATTTTTGCAGAACAAATAAAAGATCAAAAATTTGATTTAATAATGTGTGGACTTGCATCTTATGATCTAGGTTCAGGTCAAACAAGTGTCCTGATTGGTGAATTATTGGGAATGACAACAGCAACTTTTGCAATTGGTACTGAGATCGGTGAAAATTATATTAAAGTTAAGAAAGAGCTAGAGTCAGGTTATTCACAATGGATAAAAATGTCATTACCAGCATCTATTTCAATTCAATCTGGTTTAAATAACCCAAGATATACTTCAATAAAAAATGTTATGAACGCAAAAAATAAGAAAGTTATTATAAAAAAAGTTGAACAAGAGGTTGTAACAATGCAAGGTTTTACAAAGTTTTTCGTTCCTCAAAATGAGAAGCAAACTGAATTCATTGAAGGAAATGTTGATGTAATTTCAGATAAAATAATTAGCATATTTAAAGAAGATTTAAAGTTAATAAAATGATATTAGTTGTATTAGAAAATCAAAGAGGAAAAATTCATAGCTTCAGTAAAGAAGCAATTACTGCAGGCCAAAAATTTGCAAAACAATTTAATACAACATTGAGCATTCTTTGTCTTGGAGAAAATGCAGATAGTCTTAAAGAAGAAGCATCAGCTTTTTCATGTGATAGTATAATCATTGCAAAACATAACTTGATAGATACATATACATCTGATGGTTTCGCAAAATCATTATCAGATATTATTTTTGATAAAAAGCCAAAATTTACTATCATGGGTCATACGTATATGGCGCGTGATTTTTTACCTAGAGTAAGTGTGAAGCAAGATATTCCATTCATCGGTGATTTGACATCAGTTGATTTCAAAGGTGAAAAAATAATTTTTTCAAAACAGGTCTTTAATGCAAAGTTTTTAACAAATATTGAAATGGATTCTAGTGTTGAAAATGCAATATTAAGTTTTCAATCTGCTGCTTTTTCAAGTGAAAATATTGAGATAGGTAGTCCAAAAGAAATTGAAATATTTGACCTAGTTTTAAATAATTCTGACGTTCGTATTACGAGCGAAGAAGCATTTAAAGAAACATCATCTGATGTTGATCTGTCTTCTGCAAACTTTATAGTTACCGTTGGAAGAGGGATTGAAAATGAAGAAAATATACCAATGATGGAGAGATTTGTTAATACAGTTGGAGCCGAGCTAGGTTCATCTAGGCCGGTTGTCGACATGGGAATTCTTCCTAAATCAAGATTAGTTGGTAGTTCAGGACACACTGTATCACCAGATTTATATTTAGCTGTAGGTTTATCTGGTGCAATTCAACATGTTGTTGCAATGAAAGGTTCAAAGAAAATTATGGGTATTAATACAGATAGAGATGCACCCATTTTCGAAATAGCTGATTATGCTGTTGTTGGTGATTTATTCGAGATTATTCCTGAGATCACGAAAAAAATGTCTAATAGTTAAGTTAATTATTTTTGAAGATATTTATTGCTGAACAAGGCTCACCAAAATAAATATCTTTAGCATACTTTGTCAGTCTCGCGGTAATAATCAAAAAAGCCCACGTAGGAACTTTTACCTGTGAACAACCTTTAATAATTACTTTTTGATTTTTATACTTTGACCAATCGATTGAAGATACTTTTTTTCGAAAATCTTTTTCTTTAATAATACCTTCTGATAAAAAATCATCTAAGCTTATATTTTCCATTACTTTAAAATCTTTATTGCTTTATTAATCTTATCAACTAAAAAATCTACGTCTTTTTTTGAATTGTAGAAATAGAAGCTCGCTCTTGCACAAGATGAAATATTAAGTGCATTCATTAGAGGCTGACAACAATGGTGACCAGAACGTATAGTTATACCTTCATAATCTAAAAAATGTGCTAAATCCAAAGAATGTATTCCTTCAATATTAAAGCTTATGATAGGAGTTCTATGTTTAGCATTTCCATAGATATTTATACCATTTATGGAGCTCATTTTTTCTTTTGAGTATTCTTCAATGTTTGATGTATCATTAGCTAAGCAATTATCAAGATAATCTGCAGCATCTGAAAGCGCAATTGCTTGAGCTGCCATAGGTGAACCTGGTTCAAATTTATATGGACTATGTGTCCACGTTGATTCCTCCATAGTAACAGTTTCAATAATACCTCCGCCGGTTTGATAGGGATCCATTTCTTCTAATAGATCACTTTTTCCATAAAGAACACCCACCCCAGTTGGCCCAAACATTTTATGACCGGAGAATGCAAGAAAATCACAATTCATTTTTTTTACATCTATCTTAATGTGTGGAGCACTTTGGCAGGCATCAACTAAAACTTTTATTTCTTTATTATTTGCTAGATCAATCATTTCTTCAACAGGATTTATTGTTCCAAAAACGTTTGACGCATGTGTTATGCTTACAATTTTCACTTTGTTATTAAGAGCTTTTTTGTAGTCATTTAAATCGAGCGTTCCATCTTCTTTTGATTTAAGATAATTAATTTTTGATCCTGTTCGTTTACAAATCATTTGCCATGGAATAATATTTGAATGATGTTCCATATCAGTCAAAAGAATGATATCATCTTTTTTTAGATTATCTTTTCCCCAAGATTCTGCTACAAGATTAATTGATTCAGTAGCACTTTTAGTGAAGATTATTTCCGATGATTCTGCACCAATAAAATTAGCAAGATTTTTTCTACTTTTTTCATATGCATTTGTTGCTTTTTCACCTAATTCATAAACACTTCTGTGAACACTGCCTCCATACTCATTGTAGTATTTCATTTCACTATCAACTACAACCTTAGGAGTAAGGCTAGTCGCAGCGCTGTCAAGATAAACTAGTGATTTATCTCTATTTTTCTGCGAAAGTATAGGAAAGTCTTTTTTTATATCCATATTTTTTTAATACAAACCAAGCTGTAGTTTTGCTGCATCACTCATCATATCTTGATTCCATTGAGGCTCCCAAACGAGTTCCACATTCACAGATTTTGCTCCACTTAAAGACAATAATTTTTGCTTAACTTCGTCCGCAATAACTGGACCCATGCCACAACCAGGCGCTGTTAGTGTCATTTGAATTAAAATATCTACACCATCCTCTTCATCTTTAATTTCGCAATTATAAACTAATCCAAGGTCAACAATATTTACTGGTATTTCAGGATCGTAGCATGTGTGTAATACATTCCATACTTCTTCTTCATTAGCAAAATTATTAGAATTTAGTTCAATTTTTTCTTCGCCAATTGCCTCTGCATCAATTCCATTCAATTGATACATATTTCCTTCAACTACAATTGTAAAGTTGTCTCCAAGTGATTGGGCAATAATTCCTTCCATGCCTTTCTTAAGAAAAGTTTTAGTTCCATCTGGGACACTATAAACATTTACGTCTTCGAGTATTGTAAATTCCTTATTTTCCATGTAATTCTTCTTTTATATAATTTAAAGATCCTATAAATCCATTCTGTCTTTGACTAGAAATTGTAGTACCAATATTAATCCAAGCAAATAAATCTTCAGCGCTATCAAATTCATCTATAAAATTTAAAATATCTTTTTGTTCAGTACCATTAAAACCAATTTGAATTATTTTTAACAATCCTTTTACCATTGTACTCTCTGAATTAGCTTTAAATGATACATTTTCACCGTTGTAAACTAATTTAATCCAAGTTTGAGATGTACAGGCATGAATTTTATTTTCATTTATTTGATCTTTAATATCTATGAGATCAAGTTTCTTACCAAGGTCTATAAGATAAACTAATTTATCTTGACCGGAGAGTATTGTGAAGCCTTCTCTAATATCCTTTAAATTTTTTTTAATGTTGTTCATTTATCCAGCTATCCAAAGCAATTTCGGATATATCTTGGATGGAAGAAAGAGAAAATTCATCAACAACTTCTTTAGCAAATGCTTTAATTAAAATTTTTATAGCATCTGTCTTTTTAATTCCTCTAGCTCGCAAGTAAAAAACACTATCTTCATTGAGAGCACCAGTTGTAGAACCATGACCACATGAAACATCATCTGCATAAATTTCAAGTTGTGGATTTGAATATGCATTGGATGTATCTGATAAAAGCAAATTCTTGTTTGATTGATTAGAATCTGTTTTTTGTGCACCTTCTGAAACAATTACTTTTCCATTGAAAACTGCAGATGATTCATTATCCAAAATATTTCTTACGTGCTGAAAACTTGTACAAGATTCTGCATTATGATTTATTAATATGTTATTATCAAGATGGTCATTATTCTTACCAAGGTTTAAAATACTAATATTTACATCGCTTCCACTGTCATTTAAATCAACTTCAATAAATTCTTTATTAAAAATACTCTGTTTATTTAATCCGTCAATTTTAAGTATCGCATCTTTTTTCATTGTAAAATAATTATATGATAACTGATGATTTTGGTCAACGCCTTGATTGAATTTTCCAAATTTAAGCACTGAATTATCGTCAATAATAAATTTGTTCAATTTGAGGTTAAAACTACTCATTCCCTCATATATATCATTTTCTTCAAAAGAAATTTCACTTCCAGATTGAACGTGAAATATATTAAAAGATGTAATTCTAGAAAAGTTTTGGTCTGCCTTGTAGTAGTTAATTATTTTAACAGGCTTTTCAATAATAAGTTTTTCATCAAATTTAAAATAAAACCCTTTTTTAAAATCTGAAATTCCAAGATTAAAAATAGAATCTTCATTGAAATTATCTGAAAATTCTAAAATTGAATTATCTGTAATTTCATCAAGATCAGAAATATTTAGTTTAGCATTAAATTTAAAATTATTTAAAGAACCTTGATCTAAAATACCATTGATAAAAAGAAGAGTATTATCATCTATATTCAAATGTTCAATACTTGGTATTTCTTCAACATGATTCTCAAATTTTGCTAAATTTCTACTAGACGTAAATTTCCAATTTTCTTCTTTTCTTGTTGGAAAACCATTTGAAGTAAATCTTTTTAAACAATCTTTTTTAAAATTATTAATCATATTACTTTTCAAGCCAGGAATAACCATCTTTTTCAACTTTTTCCACTAATGACATGTCTCCGGTTTTGACAATTTTTCCATCGATCATTAAATGAACAATATCTGGTTTTATATAATCAAGTAATCTTTGATAATGAGTAATAATTAATACGGCGTTATTATTATTTCTAAACTTATTTACTCCCTTGGCAACAGTTCTCAAAGCGTCGACATCTAATCCAGAGTCTGTTTCATCTAAAACAGCAAGTTTTGGATTGATTGATAAGAGTTGTAAAATTTCACTTTTTTTCTTTTCTCCTCCTGAAAAACCATCATTGATTGACCTTTTTAAAAAAGAGTCATCTAAGCCAAGTTCTCCAAGAATCTGTTTAGAGTTTTTTAAAAATTCTAAAGCGTCAATTTCTTCTTTCCCTTGGTGATTGAGATGAGCATTTAAAGCTGCTCTTAAAAAATAAGCCATACTAACACCGGGAATTGCAACTGGGTACTGAAAGCAGAGAAAAATTCCATTTAGAGCGCGGTTTTCAATACTCATTTCAGTGATATCTTCATCATTCATAAAAATAGATCCATTATCTAATTCATATGCTTCATTTCCTGCTATGACATTTGCCAAAGTACTTTTTCCAGATCCATTTCTACCCATAATTACATGGACTTCTCCTGGATTGATATCTAAATCAATTCCTTTAAGTATTTTTTTATCTTCAATAGATGCTTCTAAATTTTTTATTTTAACCATATTTTTTTATCCTACGCTATTTTCGAGTGTAACCTCTATTAATTGTTTTGCTTCAACAGCAAATTCCATCGGTAATTCTTCAAAGACCTCTTTGCAAAAACCATTAACTATCATTGACACGGCATCATCAAGCTTGATCCCTCTCTGGTTACAATAAAATAATTGATCTTCGCCAATACTTGAAGTTGTAGCTTCATGCTCCATTTTAGCTGTTGGATTTTTAACATCTATATATGGAAAAGTATGTGCTCCGCATTTATCACCTATTAGGATTGAATCACATTGCGAAAAATTTTGTGCATTTTCAGCATCTTTTAAAATCTTTACTCCACCTCTATAAGTATTTTGTCCTTCTCCAGCTGAGATACCTTTTGTTATGATTGTACTCTTGGTATTCTTTCCAATATGTATCATTTTAGTACCTGTATCAGCTTGTTGTTTATTTTTAGTAACAGCTACAGAATAGAATTCCCCAACACTATTATCACCCTGCATTATGACACTTGGATATTTCCAAGTAACCGCAGAACCGGTTTCAACTTGCGTCCATGATATTTTTGAATTATCACCTTCACAACGACCACGTTTTGTAACAAAATTATAAATACCACCTTTACCTTCTTTATCTCCAGAATACCAATTTTGTATTGTTGAATACTTTATAGTAGCGTCCTTATGAGCAACTAGTTCAACACATGCAGCGTGTAGTTGATTCTCATCTCTCATTGGAGCAGTGCATCCTTCCAGATAGCTAACATAGCTTCCTTCATCTGCTACAATTAATGTTCTTTCAAATTGACCTGTGTTTGAAGCATTTATGCGGAAATAAGTCGATAGTTCAAGTGGGCATTTAACACCTTTGGGTATATATACAAATGAACCATCACTAAAAACAGCTGAATTAAGAGCAGCAAAATAATTGTCAGAGGCAGGAATTACTGTCCCAAGGTACTTTTTGATTAAATCAGGATGATTAATAACGGCTTCAGAAAATGAACAAAAAATTACACCATGTTTTGATAATTCATCTTTAAAGGTTGTTGCAATGGAAACACTATCAAAAACTGCATCAACAGCTACACCTTCCAACCTTTTTTGCTCATTTAAAGATATACCAAGTTTATTGTAAGTTTCTAAGATTTCTGGGTCTACATCATCCAGACTTTCATTAACTTTCTTCTTTGGAGCGGCATAATAACTTAAGGCTTGATAATCAATAGGATCATATTTTATCTGTGCCCATGTTGGTTCTTTCATTTTTTTCCATCTTTTGAAAGCTTTTAATCTCCAATCTAACAACCACTTTGGTTCTTTTTTCAAAGCTGAAAGTTTTTTGATAACGCTCTCATCGAGACCTGGTTCGAACTTAGTTTGTTCAATATCTGTCGTGAAACCGTATTTGTATTCTTGATCAATTGCTTGATCTATAATTTTTTGATTTTTATCTGCCATATT
>CETE01042554.1_pt1 | contig 15724 bp, 13 predicted proteins | sample 531241 | NCBI WGS metagenome assembly CETE01 (sample SAMEA2622336, study PRJEB7988) | marine metagenome | biome: marine biome (ENVO:00000447); feature: deep chlorophyll maximum layer (ENVO:xxxxxxxx); material: "saline water (ENVO:00002010), including plankton (ENVO:xxxxxxxx)" | depth 30 m
TTCGATGCTGGAGCTGCTGTGGTCAACATGATCAACAAAAACATTCGCCCTCGTGATATCCTTACCAAGAAAGCGTTCGAAAATGCTATCACCGTGGTCACTGCTCTGGGAGGTTCAACCAACGCAGTTCTGCACCTGCTTGCCATCGCCAATGCAGCCGGGGTTAAACTTTCCATCGATGATTTCACCCGCATCGGGAAACGTGTTCCTGTCATTGCGGATCTCAAGCCAAGCGGCGCCAACGTGATGATGAAGCTCGTCGAAATCGGAGGCACTCTACCCCTGATGAAAATGCTACTGAACGCCGGCCTACTCCATGGCGAGTGTATCACAGTTACGGGAAAAACCATTAAGCAGAATCTCGCTAAGGTTAGAGCTTCCTATCCTCCGGGACAAACGATCATTCGAAGCCTTAAGAAACCCATCAAAAAGGACGGTCATCTCGTCGTCCTTTACGGCAACCTCGCCCCCGAAGGAGCCGTCGCTAAGATTTCCGGAAAGGAGGGCCTTAGTTTCACCGGCACAGCAAGAGTCTTTGATTCTGAAGAAAAGTCGATGAAGGCAATCCTCGCCGGCCGCATCAAGAAAGGAGATGTGGTTGTCATCCGCATGGAAGGCCCCAAAGGTGGTCCCGGGATGAGAGAAATGCTTGGGCCCACCGGTGCCATCATGGGCGCCGGTCTGGGCAAAGATGTTGCGCTCATCACTGACGGTCGTTTCTCCGGAGGTAGCCATGGCTTCGTGATTGGACACGTCACTCCGGAGGCGTTTGTCGGTGGTCCACTTGCCCTTGTGCAGAACGGTGACCGGATCTCCATTGATGCCGAAAAGCGCGAAATGACACTGCATATCACCAAGAAAGAGATGGCTGAGCGGAAGAAAACGTGGAAACAGCCTAAGCCACACTACACCCGAGGCGTCCTCGCCAAATATGCCAAACTGGTCAACTCCGCTTCGGAAGGTGCCGTTACTGACGATAATCTTTAAGATTTTCTCTACGTAAGGCTTGCACGCCAGATGATGGACGCCGGCCTCGTTCCGGCATCCTCGAGACGCGTTGGGCCTGAATCAAAGCTGAATTACCAATTTTTTCGACAGCGAAAATCCACTCTAGATCGACCTACCTAGTTAAAACCGCCAACGCCGGTTGCTCGCTCGTGGGTCCCAAAACAAGCGGTCACTTTACGACTAGCGCGATCGTCATTTTAAGGTCCTCCCCTCCCACCTCGAAAGAGCAAGCCTCAAATGCTGGTTTACCTTTAGGGATATCATTAACCACGGAAAATGCTAATGGCTCCTTGGGCGGGCCGAAGGGCGTTTTGTCCAGTTTACCATTCTCGTTGAGATCCTGAATCACAGCGATGGCATACTTACCGGGTGAGAGCCCCATGATCTCGGCAGTGACGACGTCTTCCGAGGTAAGATCAATTTTCGGTGAACACGGGAGAGGTTTCTTGGTGAAGGCTTTATCGTTATCGTAGATACCGATTAAAAGATCACCCTTCGCTTCGGAGATGTTGGTGACTATCACCGTGAGGGTTACCCCGTGATCGTCTGCCATAAGGCTACCCCCACTCAAGGCAACGACGGCTAGAATTAAAAATCGTCTCATTCTTTCGATGCTCTCGGCCGTGGGCTGCAGTCGACTTCCGTTAAGTTTTTGCCACACCGGTTTTCCTACCTACCCTTGACCAGATTATTGAAATTGCCAGCCTGCCTTTTGACTGCTCATGCCAACTGTCTCACTTCCCCCTCGATCTGGTATTGGCTACAGCTTGACGGATCGCTCTCACTCGGAAACACTCTCGTGAATAGAATTTCACAAACATGGTTACCGAACCCGTTTTGATCGCCGGAAAATGGCGAACTGCTGATGCGACCGGAGTGTTTTCTTCAGAAAATCCCTCGACCTGTGAGCAGCTCCGCAAAGAGTATCCCGTGAGTTCATGGGCTGATTGCGAAGCTGCTCTGGACGCCGCCAGTGCGGCATTTAAGGAGCTCCGCTCAATGCCTGCCGCACGCATTGCAGATTTCCTGGAACGTTATGCGGAACTGATTGAAGAGCGCCGCGATTCGCTGGTAGAAATGGCGCACGAAGAAACCGGTTTACCAAAGTCGCCACGTCTCGCTGACGTCGAACTTCCCCGAACTACCGGCCAACTTCGTCAAGCTGCCGCGGCCGCTCGCACCGGTAACTGGCGCCAGCCCATTATCGATTCCGCTAATAACATTCGATCTTGCCACGGTTCCATTGGCCCGGTTATCGTTTTCGGCCCCAATAATTTCCCCTTCGCCTTTGGCAGTATTTCAGGTGGCGATTTCGCTGCCGCCATTGCCGCCGGGAATCCTGTAATCGCGAAAGCCAACTCTTCCCATCCCGGGACAACCAAACTATTTGCCGAGGCAGCCCAAACTGCAGGCGAAGAGACAGGAATGCCCAGCGGCATGGTCCAGCTGCTTTACCGTACAAGCCACCCTGTGGGTGAACAACTGGTGACTGACTCGCGTATGGGAGCGACAGGCTACACCGGAGCAAGGAGTGCAGGGCTCAAGTTGAAGAAAGCAGCAGATGACGCCGGAAAACCGATTTATCTTGAACTCTCCAGCGTGAACCCAGTCGTTCTCCTACCCTCTATCCTTGAGGAAAAATCGACTGCTCTTGCCGAGGAGTTCACTGCAAGCTGCCTCATGGGAGCAGGACAATTTTGCACCAACCCCGGTATGGTCATCGTGATCGAGAGCGCCGCAACTAAATCCTTCATTGAAGCCGTTGTGAGTCAATTCAAGGCAGCAACTCCAGGAACCCTGCTATCAGCTTCCGTTGAAAAATCATTGCGTAAGAGTCACGATATTCTCATCAGGGCAGGCGCAAAATTACTCTGCGGCAGCGGGGTAGGAAACGGAACTGGCTACAATGTGGCGAATACCCTCCTTCGCGTCTCCGGCTCTCAATTTCTTCGCGATCCCAAAACAATGCAGACCGAGGCTTTTGGTAATTCCTCGTTAATTGTGGTCGCTGAAAGTGTGGATGAGGCTGAAAACGTCATCGCGGAGCTTGAAGGCAACCTGACGGGCTGCATTTATTCCTCAGAGCGCGGCATCGATGACGAGGCCTACGACCAACTTGCTCCGATCCTCCGTCAAAAAACCGGCCGATTGCTCAACGACAAGATGCCCACTGGCGTCGCCGTCTCGCCAGCAATGAACCATGGTGGACCCTACCCCGCAACGGGTCACCCCAGCTTCACTTCTGTCGGAATACCAGGAGCCTTGCTTCGCTTTAGCATGCTTCAGTCCTACGACAACGTGAGGCCTCACCGCCTTCCCGAGATCCTCATGGATGAATACTGTGGGCCAACTCAGCGGCTCATCGATGGCGTTTGGAAGTAGGGGATTTCTAATTCGGCGGAAGGCGCACCAATAATGTGTCCGGCCAATAATGCCGAGGAGCCACTATTTGATCCCGCTTTCTTGCCTTCGTGAAAGGTGATGCCACTCCTATTCTGGATTCAAAACAACCTCCCGCGCCATGCTTCGTGCACTCTCTCATTTCCTGCCAAGGCAGTCCTACTGGGTTGGGCAAGTTTGAACGATTTGAAATGATTGGTTGTTACAGATGCAGCAAAAGGAGAATTTCCACCCAGATTAACATTCTGTTGAGGACTTGCCAAAATAGGTGGACAGTTAATCGGGTTTCATCATTTTCCCAACAGCACACCCACTATGGCGTCCTCACAACGTTCAAGCTCTATCTCTCGCACTACCAGTGAAACCGACATTCGCCTCGAGCTCAATGTCGACGGCACCGGCGTGTCCAGCATCAATACTGGAATTCCTATTTTTGACCACATGCTGACACTGTTCTCGAAGCATGGTCGTTTTGACCTGACGGTCGAAGCCAAGGGAGATATCGAAATCGACTTTCACCACACCATCGAAGACGTCGGCATTGTCTTGGGCTCTGCTTTTGCGGAAGCTGTTGGCGACAAAAAGGGGATCTTTCGCTACGGCTCCGGCATGTATCCGATGGACGAATCGCTCGTTCGCGTCTCTCTCGACGTCGGTGGTCGCCCTTTCCTCGATTATAGGGCTCCCGAGAATGTCCCACACATTGGCGATAAGTTTAATTTTACCCTCGTGGAGGAGTTCCTGCGCGCTTTTGCCTTCAAAGCACTGATCAATCTTCACGTTGCCATCCTTTACGGCCGCGATCCCCACCACATGGCCGAGGGCACCTTCAAAGGACTGGCCCGGTCTCTCGACGACGCCACTCAAATCGACAAACGTATTGCGGACGTAGTTCCCAGCACGAAAGACGTGCTTTAATTCCCGAACATCTGGTTTAAAGATCTGCATGGCAGACCGAGTCGGAGTCATCGATTATGGAGGCGGCAACCTCCAAAATGTTCTCAATGTGTTGAGGTATCTCAACCATGATGGCACCCTTGTTTCATCACCTGACGATTTCGCCGAAATCGATCGCCTGATTTTTCCGGGGGTTGGCTCCTTTGGTGACTGCGTTGCTGATCTTGATCGGAAGGGCCTGCGAGAACCCATTTTAGATTGGCTCGGGTCCAACCGGCCTTTTTTCGGTATTTGCTTGGGTTACCAAGTGCTCTTCGAAAATTCGGAAGAAACTCCAGGCGTTGAGGGTCTTGGATTTTTCGACGGCAGTGTCGTTAGGTTCAACAGTCTTCATGGCCTCAAAATTCCGCACATGGGATGGAACGAAGTGAAACCCATCGACCGTGACTATCATATGTGGGCTGGAACTCGCGATCCCTTACACCTCTATTTCGTTCACTCTTTTTTCCCCAAGCCAGCCGATCAATCCATTATTAACTCGGAGACTCACTATGGTGCGCCATTTGCTTCCAGCATCTCCCAAGGAAAAATCTTCGCCGGGCAATTTCACCCGGAACGAAGTCAGGATGCCGGGTTAGCTCTGGTGAGAAACTTTCTTGAAAAGTAGAAACCGAGGGCTGAAGCTCTCAAGCCAGTGTCTTTCAAAGCTTGCGACCTGAATTGCAATGATTCAGTTTGCCACACGCATCGGCATGATCACATATAGAAACGGCTCATCAATCTTGATAACGCCGGGACTGCTTTCATCAATTAGATCGATGAATACCTCGTCCTGATCAAGATTGCGCAGCGGGGCCATCACGAACTCCGGATTAAAGGCCACCACAATCTTGGGCCCGTCATAGCGCACGTCGATTACTTCTTCGGCCTCTCCAATTTCAGGTGAGTTGGAGGAGATGGCTAGACGATGGTCTTCAAAGGTAAACTTTATGGAATTGGTCTTCTCGTTAGCAAGCAGACTAACACGCTTCACCGCGCTGTGCAGCGCCTCACGCTCAACTGTCACTCGATGATTAGCATTACCAGGGATCACTTGGCGAAAGTTCGGATAGTTCCCTTCAATCAGCTTGGTAATGAGATTGCTGTCATTTAACTCGAAACCTGCCTGACTGTCAGTCAATGCGACCTTCAGCTCTCCCGAATCGTCGAGAAGACGCTGCAATTCATTAACAGCTTTCGTCGGGATAATCACTGCCGTCTCGTTGCCAGCTGGAAATTCCAGATCCTGCTCTACCATCGCAAGGCGACGTCCGTCAGTAGCAACGAGAGTCAGCATGCCTTCTCCGATGAGGCAATTCACGCCATTTAAAACATAACGAGTCTCGTCTGTGGAGATCGCATAAGAGGTTTTGCGGAGTGCCTCTTTTAGCAATTTCTGATCAATTGTAAAATCTTTGGCCTCACCAAACTCTCCAATCGCTGGAAACTCGCCGGCTGGAAGCCCAAGTATCTTGAAGAAACTTGGGCCACTGCGGACCGTTGCAGCGTCGTCGGATTCTTCAAAAGTGATCTCACTAGTTGGTAACTCACGAACGATACTGGCGAGCCTTCGCACCGGGAGAGTGGTTGCACCCGTCTCCGTTATATTTGCCGCAATTCTCTTGCTAATCGTTACGTCAAGGTCAGTTGTCGAGAGCTGTAAACCAAGCTCGTCTGCCTCGATTAGTACGTTGGAAAGGATCGGCAGTGTTGTCCGGGTACTGACAACATGCTGGACTTGGTTGAGAGCTTCTTGAAAAACGTCTTTATCGATCTGAAATTTCATTGCTAAGACAGGAAGAAGTGTGAACTCGAAACCCCCTTCTGTCTACGTCAAACTTCAATCGTGGTCGTTATCGGAAGCCATGCCAGAAGACTTCTCCAAAGGCTCATTACCCTTGAAGCGGTCTGTCGCCGGATTCCCTCGCCTAGAGCGCGGTGATTCGATTGAAGAGCCGCCCCTTACCAGTCGACGTTTGATCAACTCCACAGTGTTTTTGAGAGAAGCTGAAGTTTCGCATTTCGACTTAATCCGCTTCACCGCGTAAATAACGGTTCCATGGTCCTTTCCAAAGCTTGCCGCAATTTCGACCAGTGACAGTTCGGTTAATACACGGATGAGATACATTGCAACCTGACGCGCTTCAGCAATCCGCGCCGTTCGTTTCTTGCCATTGAGAACGGACAGTTCCAAATCGTAGTGCTCAGCGACACCTTGTTTAATTTCATCGGCACCAAGTTGGCATCCACTAGCCGCTCCGCAGATGTCGGAAAGTATTTCACCAACGTTACCCGGATCAATAGGCTCTTCATTCATGGTAGCAACCATTGCTACCCTAATGAGAGCACCCTCAAGGACACGAACATTTCCATTCACACGCTCAACGATGGCATTAATCAGCTCGTCGCTGACATTCATGTTCCAGTCATCGCGCTTACAGCGTAAGATCGCCGCTCGAGTCTCGAGCCCAGGACGGTTAAGCTCCGCGCTAAGCCCCCACTGGAAACGGGAAACAAGTCGGTCCTCGAGTTGGTTGATTTCGGAAGCTGGGCAGTCACTCGCCAAGACAATCTGTTTCCTTAAGTCTGCCAAACTGTTAAAGGTATGAAAGAACTCCTGCTGAAGGCCCTCCTTACGACCGAGAAACTGGACATCGTCAATCAAAAGCAAATCTGCCTCGCGGTATTTCTTACGAAACGATACCAAAGAATTCTTTTGAATTGCGTCGATATAGTCATTAGCGAATTGCTCAGCAGTAACGAAGATTATTTTTGATTTCGGGCGCCGCCGAAGAGATTCCCACCCGATACCGTGGAGCAGGTGCGTTTTGCCGAGGCCACAAGCCGAATGGAAAAACAAAGGCTGATAAGTTTTTCCAGGACTCTCCGCAACTGCCTGCGCTGCGGCCCAAGCTAGCTCGCTGTTATCACCGGGCACGAAGTTATCGAACCGAAAAATTTCAACAAGACCGGCAAGACGCCCACGCTCGAGAAGTCTCTGTTCTGAGACTTTTTCCACCAGGACGCGCGGCTTTAATTTAGTTGGCTTATCTTTCTTTGAGCGTCTCGAACGCTTCGCAGAACTCGAACCTTTTGACTTCGTCTTCGAGGTGACTTCGAAGATAATACCACTGCAGACGCAAAGATACTTCTGAAATATAGATATTAAGATTTCTTTAAAATTTTCTTCCACCCAGATAGAATACATCGAACCAGGAGCCCTGAGGGTCACTAAACCATTTTCGATTTTGGTAAGTTTGAACTCACTGAACCAGAGATCAAAAGTTGAATCACCCAGTTCCGAGCGGAGATCGGCAGAGACGGAGTTCCAGAGCGTCTTGAGCTGAGATTTTTTTGGCGGGATGCTGCAATCGAGCGGTTGGGTGTTGTGCATTCTCGAGTGATTTGTGTCGGTTTCGGGGAAAGGGCGGGAACTTATTTCCCGTTACCCTCCGAGAGAGATATTGAAAGTTATAAAACGTTAACTATAAACGCGTTGTAATTTTCAGAGAGAAATTCCACTTTTCGAATCCTAAAGGATCTAAAGCTTTACTTCTATCTTCTCTGGGCCTCTGACCTCGACCTTGGAATTAGTGTTAGGATTGCTCCAACTAATCCAAAATTAAGTCATTTGCCCTGCTCGAAGCGGCGAAGGCAGAGTTACATTTCCGACGAAAAAGGACAACCTGAAAGTGTCGAATCTATTACCTTTTTTACGTGCAGGGATTGGTGTTTCTGAAATCAGCTATTGCGTATTCTAATGACTGAAATTTTTAGAAAACCGCTCAAGCATTTAAAACATTTTAGAATTCTAAACCACCCTCTTCGGAAAGAGTAGGCCACAACCGATCGTGAGAAAAGTCGTGATGGGCCACATCCATGCTGATGACAGTGTCGGCTTAATCGTTTTGCTCTCGCCTTCGACGAGCTGGTAGGTCGGTAGGTTTGCTAGGGCCTCAGCCAGACCATCGTTCATGAACAAGACCCAGACGTCCGTGCGAACAAAGATCACCAGGACGAAGGATATCACTGCACCAACAACAAGACCGAGAACGCTTCCCTTTCCCCTGCCCCAAAGGGCCATGAAAAACATACCAAGCAAAGGGCCAACGGTGTAGGTTGTCATCCCAAATGCCAGCGGCAGGATGTTGACCTCGGTCTTCTCTTTAACAGCAAGAAGAGCAAAAGTGAACCCAGTCAGAAACACACCCCATACCAGCACGAGGATGCGCGAAAGGCGAACGAGGCGCTTATGCTCTTCTTCCGTGTATTCGTGATCTGTCTTTGCAAACAGCGACAGCGTCGTCTGACTCAATGCCGCCAAGATTGAATCCAGACTTGAGATAGCAGCGGCGAAGATGCCGGCGAGAATCAATCCCCTCAATCCCATGGGTAACTCAGTCACAATCCAGACTGGAAATGCCATATCCGGGGTCTTCGGCTGCCCTTCCTGCCATCTCATCGCGTCCATGATAAGCGGATCTGTAGGAGGATTGATGCGGTAGAAGACGAACAGCGCAGCGCCCACCATCAGCATGAGGACGGTGACAAGTTGCCCGACGGAGCTCCAGATAATCGCCTTTTTCGCATCTGATGAATTCTTACAGCAAAACATGCGCTGGGCGTTGAGCTGATCGACGCCAAAGGCATTCAAGTTCAAGAATGGCACTGCAAAAATTGCGACCCAGAACGTAAACTGCAGATCCTTATCGAAGCTGAAGTTAAACACACGCATCTTGTCGATCGTGGTGCCGTCAATCAATTCTACGTGATGAGCAGTGTCGAACAGGGTCGCCCAACCGTTCTCAAATCCGCTCACCATCCAGAGCAGGGCAATCGTTCCCCCCGCTACGAAAAGACCGAACTGCATCACATCAGTCCAGATCACCGTGCGCATGCCACCCATCAGAGTCCAACCGATCGCAAACAGGCCGATGATGACAATGCACCACTCCAACGGTAGAGGAGTCACAATCTTGAGCGGCAAAGCTGCTACAAGGACCCTGACACTCTGCGCAAGAATACTGCCGACCGTGAAAAGAACCGTAGCCAGCTTCTTCACTCCCAAGCCGAGCTTATTGCCCATATAGTCGTAGGGGCTGAAGATATCTTTCTCGTAGAAAACTCTCACAAAGAAGAGCCCAACAAAGATCCGCGCGACGATCGATCCGATGGCCCATTGCAGGTAGGTGAAGTCGCCTTGCAGAGCCATTACCGTCCCGGGCACGCCAATAAACGTCACGCCACTGATCTCAGTGGCGATGATTGATCCGCTCACAGCCGTCCAAGGCAGCGAACGCCCTCCGAGAAAGAAATCCTTAATGTTGGCCTGCTTGCCACGCATCAAGTGGCCGACCCAGGTCGTCAATAGGAGATAGCCGAAAACAACCGCCCAGTCGACGGGAGTGAAAAATTCATTGAGGCCGGACATGAGCAAACGGAGCGAGGAGAATCTACTTTGGATCAGTCAGACGAATTCCAAAAGGAAAAATTCATGGCACAGCTTTTTAGCTATGAGTCGTTTAGCTCTTTAGCCCCAATATTCGACTGCATTATATAAGAAGAGAGCCGAACACCGGCTCTCCTTACAAAGCTAAATCTCTACCAGCTAAACAGCTTTATTAAACGCGCTTGCGACGACGTTTGATGTGAAGCTGCGCGATTTGCTTCTGGATGAGAATATTGGCTGCTTGAATGTCCTCGGGCAACACTTTCTCAGTCATTGCTTTCTGGGCGCTCTCAAGTGCCTTCTCGACTGCATCTTCATCAATCTCATTTTCACCCATCGCCATGTCAGTGAGGACTGAGACGCGATCGTTAGAGATTTCAACAATTCCCGTGCCAATCGCGAGGGAGTGCTCTTCGCCATCCTTGAGATAGCGAAGTTCTCCTGGTGCGAGCGTGGTCACAAGTGGTGCATGGGCACTGAGAATTCCCAATTCACCCTGAATACCCGGAACGACAACGCTTTCGATCTCGTTGGAAAACGCTTTTTTCTCGGGAGTGACGATGTCCAGCTGCATGGGAAATGAAATCAGTGTGTCTCGGGTAGCGAGGAGTCTTATTTTTCAACCGAGTCGATGCCGCCCTTCATGTAGAAGTTGTTCTCAGGAACTTCATCATGCTGGCCGTCTAGGATCTCTTTGAACCCTTTCACAGTGTCAGCAACAGGAACGTAGACACCGTCAATACCGGTGAAAACTTTCCCAACAAAGAAAGGCTGAGAAAGAAACTTTTGGATCTTACGAGCACGGAACACAGTCAACTTGTCTTCAGGGCTGAGTTCGTCCATACCAAGAATCGCAATGATGTCTTGGAGATCCTTGTAGCGCTGAAGAACGTTCTGCACACCGCGAGCAACCTCGTAGTGCTCTTCACCAACGACGTCAGGAGCAAGCGCGTTAGAGTTAGAAGCGAGAGGATCAACCGCCGGGTAAATGCCAAGTTCAGCGAGAGAACGCTCGAGCACAACCGTTGAGTCAAGGTGGGCAAACGTGTTTGCGGGGGCAGGGTCAGTCAAGTCATCTGCAGGAACGTAAACAGCTTGGAAAGACGTAATAGAACCTTTGTTGGTGGAAGTAATTCGCTCTTGGAGTTGCGCCATCTCGGAAGCTAGCGTCGGCTGATAGCCCACCGCAGAGGGGGTTCGGCCCAAAAGAGCAGACACCTCGGAACCGGCCTGAGAGAAACGGAATACGTTGTCGACAAAGAGAAGCACGTCTTGGTTTTTCTCGTCGCGAAAATATTCAGCCATGGCCAGCGCCGAAAGGGCAACGCGAAGACGGGCACCAGGAGGCTCGTTCATCTGTCCATAAACCAGTGCTACTTTCGACTTGGAAAGATCTTCCTGGTCAATAACGCCGGCTTCGGACATCTCCCAATACAAATCGTTGCCCTCACGAGTTCGCTCACCAACACCAGCAAAAAGCGAGTAACCACCATGCTCTTTCGCGATGTTATTGATCAACTCCATGATGACCACGGTTTTACCAACACCGGCACCACCGAAGGCACCAACTTTACCGCCCTTAGTGAATGGACAAATCAGGTCGATTACCTTGATACCCGTCTCAAGAATCTCGGTCGAACCAGCTTGGTCAGTGAGGCTCGGGGCAGGACGGTGAATCGGGTAAGTCTTGGTTGCGTTTACCGGACCGCGCTCGTCGACGGCGTCTCCAGTCACATTAAAAATACGACCGAGAACACCTTCACCGACTGGCACAGAGATTGGAGCGCCAGTGTCGGTAATAGCCAGACCACGTTTGAGTCCCTCAGAGGAGGACATGGCCACGGCACGAACCCATCCATCACCAAGATGTTGTTGAACCTCAAGGACTAGCTTGATGCTTTCGCCACTCACATCAAACTCCACCTCAAGGGCGTTGTAGATAGCTGGCAGCTTGTCAGCATCGGAAAAATCGGCGTCGATCACCGGGCCGATTACTTGAACGATATTTCCTACGTTACTCATCAGATTGTTGCTCCTACACGTTAAGTGTCTTTGCGTTTTCTATTCGATTAAATTGGGTTGGTGGCGGAGTCCTGCTATTCAAGCGCACGCATCGCCGTGGTGATTTCTAGCAACTCTGCCGTAATGGCTGCTTGACGCTGTTTGTTGTAATCCAGCGTAAGATCTTTGATCATGTCGTTGGCGTTGTCGGTCGCCGCCTTCATTGCTACCATCCGGGCGCTGTGCTCAGAAGCACGAGATTCGAGGATCATCTGGTAAAGCTGGTAATTGACATACTGAGGAACCGTCGTCTCTAGCACGGCAGAGGGGGAAGGTTCAAAAATATAGCCCCCATACTCGGTGCGAGGATCTTCCGGAAGATTAGTTGCTTCAGGCTCTTGGCCTGCACCCATGCCAACAAAGTCCTTATCACGCCCCAAATCAATCGGACTGATCGGAAGCAGCGTTTCAATCATTGGGAGCTGTGTCATGGTATTAACGAAGTTCGTGAAAGCCACTCTCACCCGGGCATAATCTCCACTGAGGAACTTTTCTGTGGCAAACTCAGAAATTTGCTTAGTCGCGAGGAAAGAAACCGGATCGTCGATCTTAAAATCAGCCAGAAGCTCTTTCTTGGACCGAGCTAAGAACTGAGCTCCTTTGCGGCCGATAGTAACATAATCCGCGACGTCACCCACGTCGTCAGTCAATATGCGGAAAAGATTCGTATTCAGGCCGCCGCAGAGACCCTTATCGGTTGAGACAAGGATGACCAACTCCTTCTCACCTTCGTTCTCTTTGAGAAGCGGATGATCCTCTTCGCTAGTCTGCTCTTTCAGGTTCACAAGAACATCATTGAGCAAATCAGCGTAAGGACGGCCGGACATCGCCTGATCCTGTGCCTTCTTCATCTTCGAAGCCGCGACCAGCTGCATGGCCTTGGTAATCTGGGCCGTGTTTTTGACCGACTTAATGCGCCGGCGTATGTCGCGAAGATTTGCCATGACTCAGTATGAATCTCTGCTCAAACAACAATCGAAAATTACCCTTTGTAGGAAGACTTGAAGTCAGCAATAGCCTGACCTAGTTCTTCGTTAATTTCTTCACTGACAACTTTCTCATCGCGAATCTTTGCGAGGAGGGAATCCTTGCGAGTCTCGAGGAATTCGGAAAGCTTCTCTTGGCAGTCCTTAATCTTCTCCACCTCGATATCATCAAAGTGTCCGTTCTGCATCGCCCAGAGGGTGCAGACTTGGAGTTCAACCGGAATAGGCGCATACTGAGACTGCTTGAATAATTCCACAATACGCTGACCACGCTCAATCTGAGCCTTGGTCTTATCGTCCAGATCAGAACCAAACTGGGCGAATGCCTGCAGTTCGCGGAATTGAGCTAGGTCGAGTTTGGTCGTACCAGCCACCTTCTTCACTGCCTTGGTCTGCGCAGCAGACCCCACGCGGGACACGGAGAGACCCACCGAAATCGCAGGCCGAATACCCTGGTAGAAAAGGTCGGTCTCAAGGAAGATCTGACCGTCCGTAATTGAAATCACATTTGTTGGAATATAGGCGGAAACATCGCCGGCCTGAGTCTCGATGATCGGTAGAGCTGTTAAAGACCCTCCACCATTTTTCTCGCTGAGACGTGCTGACCGCTCGAGAAGGCGAGAATGCAGGTAGAAAACATCACCGGGATAAGCCTCACGACCCGAGGGTCGGCGAAGTACTAGAGACACTTGGCGGTATGCCACAGCCTGCTTGGACAGATCGTCGAACACGACGAGAGCGTCCATGCCATTGTCCATAAACCACTCGCCAATGGCAGCACCGGAATAAGCGGAGAGATATTGGTTAGTTGCTGAGTCGGAAGCGGAAGCGGAAACAACCGTCGTGTATTCCATCGCCCCTTCCGCTTCGAGGGTCGTGATCGTGCGAGCAATGTTGGCCTGCTTCTGACCAATCGCAACATAGATACAATAGAGAGGTTTGTGATCTTTCAGTTTGCCTTCCTCGGCTGCCTTGTTTTGACGAGCCTGAGAAATAATCGTATCAATAGCTACGGTCGTTTTACCGGTAGAACGGTCACCGATGATGAGCTCGCGCTGGCCGCGGCCGATCGGAATCATCGCATCGATTGCAGCAATACCCGTCTGAACGGGAACACTTACTGACTGGCGAGGAATAATGCCGGGAGCGATCTTCTCAACCGGGTATGACTCTTCAGATTGAATATCGCCCTTTCCGTCTAGCGGCTGGCCCAGGGCATTCACGACACGACCGAGGAGACCTTTACCTACAGGAACAGAGAGAAGCCGTCCAGTGGACTTAACCTCGTCACCCTCCTTCACGCTGAGACTCTCACCAAGAAGCACACAACCCACCTCGGTTTCCTCAAGGTTCAGCGCCAGACCGTAGACGCCACCGGGAAACTCGATCATCTCGTTAAGCATGACGTCACTCAGGCCTTCCACTTTGGCTACCCCGTCGCCAATTTCGCGGACAATACCCACGTTCGACTTCGACACCGAAGTCTTGAGGGCGGCAATTTCTGATTCCAGTTCTTGGAGAATGTTACTCATGACGTTTGGTCAGGTTTGTCGCGGCGATGATCGCGGCGATGAATTGTTTCAGTAGTTTTGTTTAAAATTTTTCAGAAAGACGCTCGATGCGATTCTTCACACTCCCGTCCCACACGTCGCTTCCGACGCGAATTTTCATTCCACCGATCAAATCGGCATTCAAATTAAATTCGGCAGCGATCTGGTCGCCGTATTTTTTCTTTAAGTCGGTTAAAACAGCGTTTTTTGTCGCTGAATCGAGCTCAATCGCGCTCTCGATTACGGCACGGTTACTACTTTCATTCAGTGTCACCAAGCGCCAGTAGGCGCTAATGACCTGCAGGTAGCCCCTTGGCTTATCAGCGATTAGTTTTTTGACCACTTTCTCCACGATTTCAAGGTCAAGCTTGCCGTCGACTCCCGAAACTGAGAACAGTTTCTTCGCCACACGTGTTGCTTCCTTACCTGATTTCATAGAGCGATTTTAGAATTCTTTCGTTATTAGAGAGCGACCTGCCCGGCGGTCTCATCGTTGATTCGCTTTTGGTCCGAATCATCAAGCACTTTACCAGTCACTTTGGAGGTAGCGTCAATAAGAAGGCGACCAAAATCACTCTTGAGCTCATTCATTGCTTTCTCGTGCTCAAGCTTGGAAGCCTCGCGAGCCTTCTCGATGATACTCTGGGCCTCCTTGACTGCCTCTTGGGTTTTTTGGTTGCGAACCGACTCGGCACTTTCGCGTGCTTCAGCGATCAATCGCTCAGCGTCGCCATTAGCCTCATCCAGCATACCCTGCACCTTCTCCTCAGCTTTCTCTAACTCGGATTCAATCTTCTTCAGATTTTCCTCTCCGTCTGTGATGCGCTGCCGGCGCGCCTCCAGCATGGCAAGAATCGGCCCAAACGCATACTTCGAAAGGATGAAGTAAACGATCAGGACGATGACCACCTGGGATATGAATTTCGGCCAGGCCAAGCCAAATGTTTCAAGAATTCCCTCCATAGCGTTGAGTCGTTGCGTTTAGTGACTGTGTTTAATTTTTTCCAAAAGAGAGTCGGATGCGGTCCGCGACATCTGCTGTCGCGGACCGATCCAAAACTGATCAAGGCTTAGCCCTGAAGCGCCATAATAAAAGCGTAAATCGCAATAGCCTCAGCAAGGGCCATCCCGATAATACCAATGGTAAGAATGTTACCGAAGGCGCTGGGGTTTCGTCCCACAGCTTGGGCAGCTGCCATACCAATAAGGCCAAGGCCAATACCAGCACCAGCACCGGCAACACCGAGTGCGAAGTTACCGTTAAACGCTCCACTGGAAGCGGCAGGTGCAGCTGCTGCGAGGGTAGTTAGGATATCAATCATGTTGATTACTTT
>CETE01004073.1_pt1 | contig 15719 bp, 13 predicted proteins | sample 531241 | NCBI WGS metagenome assembly CETE01 (sample SAMEA2622336, study PRJEB7988) | marine metagenome | biome: marine biome (ENVO:00000447); feature: deep chlorophyll maximum layer (ENVO:xxxxxxxx); material: "saline water (ENVO:00002010), including plankton (ENVO:xxxxxxxx)" | depth 30 m
GCACATAACCCAAACTAAGAGGAAAAATAATCCTCATCCAAAGTTTGACACGTCCTCAGCACCCCAGTGAAAAGGGTCGTTTATAGCAAAGATCATCAAGCCAATAAAAAAGCCCATCCACGATAAAAGAAGAACTTTTACCAGCGGGTGATTCCTAATATTACTCATAGCGACAAGTTCTTAGCTCTATGTGACACACTGACCCCAAAATGATATAATAATCATATATAAACACGAACATATTTCTCAAATATGGAAAATTAGAAATTCATAATCGACTATCATTATAACAAAGACTAACATTACAGCTTTTATGGTAATAGATTTGATTGGAAGTTTTGGATGGTTAGGGGATGAAATTGGATTCGTATTCATTATGTTTTTATGGACATGTATAACTATATATTTGTCATGGAACGCGAATACCCAAAATCTTTAATTTGGAACTGAAAACCAACATAAAGAATCAGGAAGCATAGGGTTCTTGATTTGTTTTGGAGTTGTCTATTCATTGCCAATTATTGCTTTACCAGTTTGGCTCTCTCAAGATCCTTTTGATCTTGGAATTGTTATGGAACTCACCGTTGTTCTTTTAGCTCTTGCGATATTTATTCTTGCGATTTTCTAACATAAAATCACGAGGAGGGAATTTTTAAAAAAACCAACTAGGCGATTGGTTTTTTTAATGAGAATGAGCTTAATCCATTTATGGTTTTTAGGCATCCTACTCTCTTTGGCAGTATTACTTATAATAACAATTGTTTTTGCAGGAGGGTTAGCGGCATAATTTAAAATATCAATTATGCTGGGAGGTGCTTCGCTAAGTTCTTCGTCGATCTCATCGAGAACCCCCTTCAGCTCCTGCAAATGTTCGTCTAGCATACTGACATCGGAGCGTTTGTCAGAGTTGCTCTTAGGCTTTCTCTTGCGAATAGTTGACACGCAAAACTAAATAAAGATAAAGATAGTAATTCCTAGCAAGATTGTCTTTTCCCATAACGGTCTGTCCAGAAGACAGTAAATGAGTGGACTTCTAGCAAACCAAGCAATGGATATCATTCCTCCTATTATTACTCCAAGCCCAGTAATAAATCCGAAAATTTTATCGAGAACATTCGTTCATGTGTTTTTTTAACAGTGGTTTCATCTAAAAGGACCATGTAATTTTATGTCATGCTAACACTTTAACACAACTACAAAAACCTCCTGGATTTATAAGCCTAATAGCGGTTATTAGCTGTCACACACCTCAACCAATGATTAGGGTAACCAAGTAAAGCGGCCCCAATTTTTTTTGGGGGGAACAATTGATAATTCTTTCTCGCCATTCCCAGTATCAATCATAACTTTTGGTCCGCCTCTTTTAGGGTCAGGAAAAGCTCGGGTCACGTACCCGTCGGGTGACCATGTAGGATCGTCGCCTTTTCCAAACTTTCTTCGCATCTTTCCATCGCTACTAACTACCCAAACGTGAAATGTTGAAGCGATCATTTGATCTTTCTTTGGGTTGTTGACGCCGGTAAATCTACTCATGTGAGTCATTTCAACCCCCTCCCAATGTGCAATCCATTTTCCATCTGGTGACCAGGTCGGCACTTTTTGTTCAATAGGTGCTTTTATCTTTTCATGGTATTCACTATCGGGTTTGGAAATTAATTTGGCATCATTTCCATCAATATCACTTATCCATATTCGCATAGTACCGCTCCGGTTTGAGACAAAAGCAATGCGGTCACCCTTTGGCGAAACTGAGGGCATGCCATTGCTGAATTTTATTTGCTCCTTATTTGAAAATAGTCGTCGATATTGCCCCGTTTCAGTATTCGCGATATAAATTTTAGCATTTGATACAGGATCTTTTTTTTCTTTATTTGGTTGAACCTTCATCCATACGATATGTAATGAATCAGGCATCCAAGAGGGTATGACATTCATACCTTCGTCTATGATGGTTTTGGTATTTTCACCATTTATATCGCAAACTCTTAACATCATTGCGTGATTAATTTGTTCCATATAAACAAGCTTTTTGCCGTTTGGTGAGCAATTAGGCATTTGGCACCCTTTTTTCGAGTGAGTCAATTGAATGCTCTTTGTGCCATCCTCTTTCATACGATAAAGTTGCAGAATATTTTGATCGTCGGTGTGACTTACAATGACCTCACGCAAAGTATTTTTCGCAAAAGCTACTTGAAATTTTTGTAGTGCTAAAAGTGAGAATGATAGAGAGATGATTAAAAGCTTCACTTCTTAAACCATAATGCTTCGTTATGAATCGACAAATTATTAAAATCTATACTTTTTAAATTAATGCGGATAAAAAATATATAAGCATTAGATCCTGGTTAGTAAAAACGCGATCTAAACCAATTCAAAAATTTTTCGATAATCGTGATCTTCATGGCAAAAATCAATTAATTTCAATTTCTGCATCTAGTTGGGCAACCGCTGCTATTGCAAAATTCCACTCCATCAAAGGCCTATAATTTTTTACTATAATTGAATTACTTAGATCTTTGCAAAATTAAATTCTTTAAAGATCTTCTGTTCCTTTGCTCTTGACTTATTGCCGTGCTGATCGCTTCAATTTAACCATGTTTCTAATCCGTTTTTTATTGTCATTAATTTTTACATTTAGTCTTTCCTTGTCTGTCCTTCAGGCGGAAAAAAGTAAGCCTAATTTTATTATTATTTTCACTGATGACCAAGGATATGGTGATTTAGGTTGCTTTGGTTCTACTAAGATTAAAACTCCACACATTGATCGTATGGCAAAGGAAGGTCGTCGATTTACAAATTTTATGGTGGCTTCACCGGTATGCACACCTTCTCGTGCAGCTTTATTGACTGGTTGTTACCCTAAGCGCGTTGGTATGCATCAACACGTTCTTTTTCCATCTTCTACTAAAGGCTTAAATCCCAAAGAGTATACGATTGCAGATCATCTTAAAAGTCAGGGCTATGCCACTGCTGCTTTTGGTAAATGGCACCTAGGGCATCATCCAGAAACTTTGCCGCAAAAGAACGGTTTTGATACCTATTTCGGAATTCCATATTCCAATGATATGAATCATCCTGACAATAAAGGGAAACCTCCAGGCAGGGCACCAGGTATGGACGCTTTGTGGAAAGATCCGGGATCAACTCTAACAAAGTGGAATACACCATTGATGGAGAATGAGAAGATTGTTGAATTGCCAGTTGATCAGCGAACCGTCACACGTCGTTATACCCAAAAAGCGATTGATTTTATGACTAAGAATCAAAACAAACCGTTTTTTATTTATCTGCCTCATTCAATGCCACACATTCCTTTATATGTTCCTGATGAGGTGCGTGACCCAAACCATCTAAATGCCTACACTAATACAATCGAACATATTGATGCCGAAGTTGGTCGCCTAATGAATAAAGTTCGTGAACTAGGACTTTCCAAAAATACATATGTTATATATACCACTGATAATGGTCCTTGGTTGCCCTTCAAGCATCATGGAGGTAGTGCAGGTCCGTTACGTGATGGGAAGGGAACGACATTTGAAGGGGGGCAGCGTGTGCCTTGTGTTATGTGGGCTCCAGGGCGAATTCCTGCAAACTCTGAGTGTCATGAGTTGATGGGTACCATTGATCTCTTGCCAACAATTGCTGCATTGACCGAAACACCACTTCCTCTTGGTCAGAAAATTGATGGTTTGAATGCTTCTTCTTTGCTTACAGGTGATAAAAAGTCCCCTCGCAATGAGTTTCTATACTATACGTCAAGAGGTGATTTGGAGGGCATTCGAAAAGATAAGTGGAAACTCTTAGTGAAAAAGAAAAGAAAACCAAGGAATGCTGGTAAGAACTGGAAAGCTCCAGCCCCAGAAATTTTACTTTTCGATATAATTGCAGACATGGGTGAAAAGACTAACCTCGCTAATGAGCATCCTAAAAAAGTTCAAGAGCTTACCGGACGAATGGAGGATCTGGATAATGAAATCACGAAGAATTCTCGTGAACCTTGGTACAAACAATAATTACCTTGTAGGCACATAACATTATTTCTCGTTTTTAATTGGCATGACTATGCATTTGAAATATTCTAATAAGAATGAGGTTGCATGAAAAACAAAAGTTCTTCATCCCTTTCGGCTTAGTTGTTTTTTTAATGGGTACCTTGAATGTGCTCTTTTCAAATGAAGTCCAATCCGAATTCAAAACATGGACTTCTCAAGCGGGCACGAAAATTCAAGCTCGATTGATTAATGCCGACCATTCGGAGGTCCATCTTAAAACTAATAAAGGAAAAGTAATAAGATTACACCCTGATAAACTTTGCGAAGATGACAGAGTTTATGTATTCTCAAAGTTCCCAATGCCTGAGTTGGCGAAATGTGTTATCGGCAAACGTCTAATATTTCACGCCCAAGACTGGCCAGTTACAGCAGTATTCCAATTTAATAAAAATGGGAAATTCGGATTTGGTGCATTAAAGGGTAACCAAATTCAAACAGAAAGAGAGGGGCTCACGTATAAAATAAAAGACCTCGAAATAAAAATTATGGATGGGGATAAAGTTTTTAATCGTTTAAAGTTTACAAAGACTAAACCTAAGGTTAGTGATTTTTTATCTTTTGGTTTGTCTAGAACAATGGTGAGCGGAAGAATTATAAGCGTTGGCGATGCTGCACCATTTTGAGCTATTTAATTAGAGAATAATCAACCGCATCTAGGAAAATTTTTTCTGGAGCAATGGCAAGGATTTTTCCATCCTCAACTGATTTGGATCTAGCTTTTTTCCAGTCATTATCTGATATAAAACCTTTCCAGTTTTCCTTGGCTTGTTCTGAGCTCTTATGAGAAATGATATAAATTAGAGTGTTAGCACTTCCTTTATTCTTATCAGTTGGCGTCCAATACCCAACATTAGTCATTCCATGTTTCTCGAATAATTTGCATGTGTGGTCTCTAAAACGAGCATTTAAATTATCTAGGCGTCCTTCGGCAGTGGTGTAAGTCCTTAGTTCAAAAATTCTAGGATGTTTTTGTATTTTGGATTTTACTTCTGGAGAATAATCAGTCGCTGTTAAAAATGTACTTTCTATTTTAGCGACAAGTATACCGTTTTTGACCGAATTTTTATGAACTTTTTTCCAGTCTGGGTCTTTTAGAAAAGAACTGAAGGATTTTTGATGTGCTGCTCTGGTAGGTGAACTGATAATATAAAAAAGACGATTGTCTGATTTATCAGCCGGCACCCAATATCCTACGTTAGTGAATCCATGTTTTTCAAAAAGTTTACAGGTATGATCTCTGAAACGAGCATTAAGTTCTTCAAGTTTGCCCTCGTTAGCGGTGTAAACTCTAAGTTCATAGCATTTATTATCTTCGGCTGCGGCAGTCGATATCGAAAAAATGATGAAGAAAAATAGATTAAGGTGTTTGAACATGAGAATATGATGAGTAAATAACTTCTCATGTAAAGTCAACACATCCATTGATTGGACAATTTTCGTATTTTAATGGAAAATATTCCCAGTTGAGGCTTAATTAATCTGAAAGATGAAACTTTTTAACGATGTATCAAAGTTATTTAAATTTGATGTTATCATTTGTTTTATCTCACTATTTTTGCTAGCTGATCTTGGACTTGCCAATTCTCGTGGCCGGGCTGTTTACTTAAAGCAATGCGCCTCTTGCCATGGAGAATCTGGTCAGGGTGTTCAAGGTGAATATAATGATGCTCTTTATGGTGATTGGTCGCTCGGAAAAATCAGAAGGTACGTTGAGAAAAATATGCCTGAAGATGACCCTGATGAATGCATTGGCGAGGATGCAGAGAAGGTATCTCAATATATTTATGAAAAATTCTATTCCGAAGAGGCTAAATTTCGGAATGCTCCCAAGCGTATTGGATTGGCAAGGTTAACGAACCGACAATACAGAGAGTCTACATCTGATCTTTTTCAGGGTCTCTTTCAAATTAAGAAAGAAACCGAAGAAGCTGATTACAGTAATGGACTAAATGCTTCATACTACGATTCAAAGGGAATGAACAAGAAAGATAATCTTAAGCATAATCGAGTTGATCAAGCGATTGATTTTGATTTTGGTTCAGACTCTCCAATGGATGGCATTAAAAATGAACAATTTTCTATCGACTGGGAAGGCTCTCTCTTGGTCCAAGAGACAGGAACGTACGGATTAAGAATAACGACCCCTAATGGGGCAAGGTTGTATCTCAACGAGAATTTAAAAGAAGGGGACAAGAATAGAAGGGATGATGCGAGTAAAGCCAGTACTCCTCCGCTTATTGATGCATGGGTTAGTTCAGGTAACAAAACTAGGACCGAAACTGTCCAAGTCTACCTGCAAGGTGGGCGTAAATATCCGATGCGATTCGATTTCTTTAAATACAAAGAGAAAGAGGGCTTTGTAAAGTTTGAGTGGAAGCCTCCAGGATCCACCTGGAGAGTTCCATCTCATAATGATTTTTCAACTTACATGGGTCCTAAGGTTATTTTGGCTAAGACGTCATTCCCGGCAGACGATAGAAGTTTAGGATATGAACGGGGTATCGATGTTTCTGAAGAATGGTTCAATTCATTAACCCGATCCGCTCTAGATATAGCTCAACAATTTGGTGATTCTTTTATGGCTAATAATGCCGATGAGGAGCATTTACGCAGTGTTGCCAATATGGTGTTGGAAAGGGCTTTTAGACGGTCTTTGTCAGATGATGAGAAAGAAGAGAATATCAATCGCATTTTTAAAGAGGTTCAATCTCCTGATATAGCTTTAAAAAGGATCGTTTTATTGGCAATTAAGTCTCCTCAATTTTTATATCCTGGGCTGTCTAGTGGAAAGGATTCGTCGCATCAAGTTGCATCTCGGTTAGCTTTGGGACTTTGGGATTCTATTCCTGACAATGAATTACTAGACGCTGCCAAAGTTGTAGATTTCAATAATAAAGACCAGTTGAAGAGTCAAGTATACAGAATGTTAAATGACTCTCGAACAAGATCTAAAGTTCTAGCTTTTTTCTACCATTGGCTAGATCTAGATTATGGCCGTGACATTGCCAAAGATAAAAATATTTATCCTAATTTTAATATCGGGAAAATATCAAATCTCAGGCGATCTATGAACATTTTTCTCGAAGATGTTTTCTGGAGCGAGAATTCCAACTTCAAAGAATTATTTTTAGCCAGTTATTTGTATTTAAATAAAGATCTCTCTGATTTATATGCAGAGCCAAACCAAGAGGAAGATTTTATCAGGGTGAATTTTTCTGAATCTAAAAGATCTGGTATTATAACTCACCCATACATACTGAGCCAGTTTTCATACCCATACAATAGTTCTCCTATACATCGCGGAGTCTTTCTTACGAGACATATGCTGGGTCGAACATTGAAACCTCCTCCTGAAGCAGTTTCTTTTGAGAATCAAACTTTAGACCCTTCTTTGAGCATGCGTGAAAAAGTTGCTCATGTGACGAAAGCATCCAACTGCATGTCATGTCATGAAATTATTAATAGTCTTGGATTTAGTCTTGAAAATTATGATGCGATTGGGCGGTGGAGAAATTCTGATAAAGACAAAAAAATTGATGCTTCAAGTAGTTATGAAACTAGTTCTGGGAAAATGATAAACTTGAATGGTTCAAGAAGCCTAGCCGAATTTATAGCTAATGACTCTAAATCACAAAAAGCATTCATTAAGTCAATGTTTGAATATATGATAAAACAACCAATACAAGCATATGGACAAAAGACTATGGAATATTTGTTCAATGGATTCCGTGAATCTGGTTATAACTGTAGGGAGTTATTGGTTGATATAATGTGTATATCGTCAATTCAGGGTATTGAAAAAGGAGATCTGTGATAAATTTTATGAGATTCATACCTGACTTAATTGGAATAAAAGTTTCACTATTTTTAATCTTATTATTTCCTTCTAATATTTTTGGAGAAGAAAAAAACGCTAAGAATTTTAGTAATTCTTCTGCGGTGATGTCTTCTGCCCTATTTGAAAAGTATTCCCTTTTAAAGTTCCTTAACCACAGTGATTGGATTCACAATAAGAAAAATTATTATAATCAAATATCAAAAACGATTGCTCTGGATGAGAAGATTGGAGATTCTGAAAAAGAAAAAATAATCTTGAAGCGTTTCAGAACTCAATGGCAAAGATTTTCCTACGATGCTAAGGAGAAACTAAACAATGATGTCTTCAACGGATGGAATGATTCCAGTATAAATAAAGACTTAAGTATTCGGGAAATTCATTCGACGAGCGAAAAAAATGTTAAGTTTTCAGTCTTTCAATATGATGAAGGGAGCCCGTTGAAATTTCTTATTTATGTAATTCATCGGAATGATATCATGATAGAAGACCTAGACTTACTGGTTTTAAATATTCTTGAGGATAAAGGTTGGTCGGAATTCACTTCCACCTACGCAAAAGTTTTTCCAAAAGCGTTTGATGCCAAAATTGATATTAATTTACATGATCCTGAATCGTTTGATTCGAATCGTAGAATGTTTGAGAATCAAGATTGGGGGATGGCTTATTTTTCACCACGTGGAATAGGCACTTTAGATTCAATAGACGGATCACCCATAAACGAAAAATATTATAAGAAATTAAAATCCGGTGAGAGTTTAGAAGAGATGCAAGTCTTTGATGTAATTCGTTCAGTCAATGCCATTCGTCTAGTCGAGGGAATGAAAGAAGTTCCGTTGTGGATTCAATCAAATGACAATATGTCTGCCAATGTTCTTTATGCTTCTTTGTACATGAATAACATAAAGAGATTAGACTTACATAATCTTCCTGAGTCTCACGCTAAAGGTCCAGAATATGTTGGAATGTCAAATTTCATAGACCTGCCTCACTGCTTGGCATTGGCTCTGCAGAAGACTAGGGTGATTCTTTATCAACAGAATTCTGATTATCCTCCTTTTGCAAAAAATGTGATTGATGTTATGAATTTTAAAGAAAAATCATTATCAGTCAGACAAGCTTTGAAGTTTGACTAATTATTTAATGTTTTGCTTCTTTAATGCTATTCACTTTTTTACCTGTTCTGTCCCAAAAATTAGACGATAACTCTTGACCATTTTTGTATTCTATTTCTATGAATTTATTTCCATTGGAATGCCATTTTGTTTGAACTCCCTCATGCTTGCCACCTTGCCATATTTGCACTGATTTTTTGTTTCCGTTCAAATGGTATTTTACCCATCTAGTCATCATGCCTTGACTGATGCTGCCTTCGCTCCATTTTTTGTCTCCAGAAACCTCATAGAAATCTCCAGAGAATGGCTTTTTAGAATTTTTTTTGTACCAGAGTTTATCTGATCTTATTGATATATCATTATAATAGACAGAACCAGCAGGTAATAAAAAGTTCGTTTTTGAGTTTTGGTCGCAACTTGTTAGAAGAATAGATAATAAGACCAGGGCCAATTTCATATTCATCGTCAATAATTTGGTGTTTCTTTATGATATTGATAACATCATGCTTTAAAATTCTAAAGATAATATGAATTCAATCACATCTATCTGTGTACTAAGCAAACAAATGAAGCATCTTAAAACAATTGACTGACGTTAGTTAAGTTATAAAATACTGATCTATTATTACTACAAGTAATAGAAAGGAATAAGAAATGATGAAGCACTTTTCTCGAAGAAATTTTTTAAGGGGATTAGGAATATCTACTGCGGCTCTGCCATTTATTAATGGACTTCCAAGTATTCAAGCTAATGTCGCAAACGATCCCAAGAAAAGACTTATCATCATGTTTTCCCCTAACGGAACATTGCCTGGAGATTTTTGGCCTGATGCACAAGAAGATTCTATTGCGCTTAAGCCGATTATGGAGCCTTTGTCTGAATTTAAAGACGACATTCTTACCCTCAGGGGGGTCCATAATAAAGTCGGTGGAGATGGAGATGATCACATGAAGGGAATAGGTTGTCTCTTAACAGGCAGGAGGTTGCATCGTGGTAATATTCAAGGTGGAGGCCATACTCCTGCAGGCTGGGCCAGTGGTATTTCCATTGATAAAGAAATTTCTAATTTCCTTCAGTCTAATGATTCAACGAAGACTAGATTTGGCTCACTTGAATTTGGTGTTGCCGTTCCGAACAGAGCTGATCCATGGACTCGCCTTTCATATTCAGGTTCAAATAAACCCAATGCTCCGATCGACGACCCTCACCAGATGCTACAAAAAATGTATGGGCAAATGAAAGACAAGGAGAGCTTAGTTAGTATCCTTGATGACGTGGCAGATGATTTAAAATCAATATCATCCAAATTGTCCAAAGAAGATAGGCAGCTTTTGGAAGCGCACATGTCTTTAGTGAGGAAGGTGGAGATGGACCTGAAAGTTGCTGAAAAGGAATCATCTGCCGATCATCCAGAACCAGAGTTAGACCCAAACATTGAGTTAATAAATGATAATACTCCTAAGATTAGTCGGGCTCAGATTGATCTTATGGTCAATGGTTTTGCCAATGACATGATGAGAGTATCCACGCTCCAGTTTATGCGGTCGGTAGGACAAGCTAGGATGAGATGGTTAGATATAAATGATGGCCATCACAGTCTTTCTCATAAACCTGACAACGATAAGTCTGCTTATGAGAAGTTGATGAAAATCAATAAATGGTTCGCAGGTGAACTTTCTTATTTGTGCAAAAGGTTAAAGCAGACTCCTGAGCCTGGTGGAGATGGTACAATGTTTGATCATACCGTCATAGTTTGGGTTAACGAATTAGGTAAGGGTAACAATCATACCCTTAAAAATATTCCTTTTACCATTATTGGTGGAGGTCTTGATGTCAAAATGGGAAGGGCTCTTCAGATGCCTGATGTCACTCACAATCGATTGTTGATGACCATTGCTAATGCTTTTGGGCACGAACTGAATAGTTTTGGTGAAGAAAAGCTGAGTGATGGAGGAGCTTTGGATCTTAGTTAATGATTGTTTGTTGGATGCCTATCGCTGAAACAGCCAACGTTTAGGCGATTCACTATTACCAAATAGTTGCAAAAACCGCCAACCTTATGTTGATGGTAATTTATTTTCCAATAGATTGGTAATCCTGTGTCTGTAATTACAATATGGATTTTGCAGTTTAGCTGTCTTGATCGAATTTTAAAATGAGACCTACAGAAAGAAATGAATTTGCGTAGAAAAATCACAAAGTGGGCCATTGTTATTTTCATAATTGTTGTCTCTGGCGGTGCGATTCTTAATTCAATCCTGTCTAAAAGAATTAACAGAGACTTTATAGTGGAGCTGCTGGAGTCTGAAAAAAATATTAGAGTGGATGTCATGGAGGTTACTCCAAGTGTTATTAGTGGGAGGATCAACTTAAAGGAGGTTCTAATTGGTCCTCGGGATGCCGATTCTGATAATGGGGTATTAGTTTCAGAAAGAATTAAACCCTCACCAAGTAAGACAAGTTTATCTATTAAAAAACTTTCTCTCAAAATTAACCTACTTGATTATGTTTCTGGAAAGTTATCGATCCGTTCTCTCATAGTTGAGGACTTAAATTTGTCCTACTCCATCAACGAGGATGGTGATCACAGTCTAGATCCTTTAATGGATCCTCCTAAGTATGTTAAGGGCGAAATTAATCCTGAATATGAAAGAAAGAAAAAGCTCAGAGAATTGGCGAAATTGAGAAGAAAACAAAAATCTGACCAAGGAGAAAATTTAGAAGACTTATTTAATGCTTCAGAATTTCCGATGCCAACCACTCTCAATGAGCTAATTGTTAAAGGATCTAGAGTTGAGATCGAATTAGAAAAAAATGGTAACAACGTTTATTTCACTGAGATTGAAGGAGGTGTTACGGAGTTAGATGTTGACCCTAATAATTTGAAAGACCACAATTCCGCTTTTCTCAAACTCAGTAGCAATTTAAAGGTCACTGGACCCGATTCCAAGCCAGAGTATGCCAACTTTGATTTGAAGGCTAGTGGATCTATACAGCCGTTTGATAATTCGACTGGATTTTTAAATCCTGATTTAGTTACTGATCTTACTGTTTTGAAGGGTTCAAGAATTTTGTCATTACCCATAGCAACTAAACTGGCTTCAACCTTGGACCAGTTAGAAAAAGCTGGTTTAGATATGAGCGTTATTGATGATATTCTTGTTGTTGGCAATGACGCAACATTCAGTTTGGGATTACGTAATTATGTGATAAGAGCCGTTAATCCCTTGCCCGTGATAATTAATGGTAATGAACTATTAATTGATCAGGGGTCTTGGTTGAATACTGCAAATGATGAGCATCTAATAAATGCGAGCTTCACTTTTTCCGAAGAAATTTCTAATAGCACCTATAAAAAGTCCAATCAGTATCTTTCAGAAATTGTGGGTAAAGGTGTTGCTTCTGCGGTTTCAGAACTTTTGTTAACCCCAGTAACCAAAAATGGGAAAATTCATATTCCTTTTGTTTCCTCTGGAGATTTTAACCGTCCAAAAGTTCGACCATCTGTTGTTTTAAAGGATGTGGCAGATGCGGTAAAGGAAGGTTTGAAGAAAGATCCTTTAAGTATACTCAAAGGGATTCTTGATCGTTAGTTTTTTGCCCGTAGTAAGCATCGGGGCCGTGCTTTCTTAAAAAATGTTTATCCAGAATATGTTGAGGGATAGGTGATGGATTCGAACCCAAGCACCAACTGTCTATTGCCATTTTGGCGCAATACTCTAGAGCGATGCTGTTTTCTAGAGACTTCATGGCAGATTGCCCCCAGGTGAAAGGCGCATGATGGAGTTGTAGAACTCCTGGAATTTTGATGGGGTCAATGTCATTTTCTAAGAAGTGTTTCACTATTATGACACCGGTATTTTTTTCATAGTCATCAGTCAGTTCACTTTTATTTAAGGCTCTGCATACTGGGACGGTTCCATAGAAGTGATCAGCGTGTGTAGTACCGAAACATGGCAAATCTTTTCCTGTTTGAGCAAGTGTAGTTGCCGAAAGACTATGGGTGTGCGTGATGCCGCCGATTTCAGGCCATGCATTGTAAAGCTCTAAATGAGTTTTGGTGTCTGAAGAGGGATTAAGGTTCCCTTCTACCTTTTGGCCTTCCAGATCAACCAAAACAATATCTGAAGGCTTTAAGTCATTGTAACCAATGCCGCTTGGTTTTATGCCGAATATGCCTTTATCTTTATCAATGCCGCTAACGTTGCCCCAAGTCAGTTTAACTAGGCCGGAACTAGGTAACTGTTGATTTGCAAGGCAAATTTCCTCTTTTAAATTTTCCAGCATTATCTTACTTATACCAGTTTAATACACCTTACTCGGATCGTAGGTTTGATCCGCCATTTGTTTAAGTTGAACGATTTGATTTGTTGTAGCGTCCTCGGTATCGTTTTTTGTTGATACGACCCTATAGAAGCAGGAATTGTATCCGACGTGACAGCATCCTGGTCCGATTTGTTCTACTCTCAGTAAGATGACATCCTGATCGCAATCAGTGAGTATTTCGATAATTTTTTGAACATGTCCGCTAGTTTCTCCTTTATGCCATAATTTGTTTCTGCTTCGACTATAATAAACGGCTTCCTTTTTCTCAATTGTTTGAGATAAAGCTTCTTCATTCATATAAGCAACCATTAGGACTTTTCCAGTTGATGCATCTTGTGCCACTGCAGGGATAAGCCCATCTTCGCCAAATTTAGGTGAAAAATCGGAACCGTTTTCAACCAAATCTTTATTTCTTCTTTCACCAAATTTAATATTCATTATTTTTATATGATTAATGTAATGATTGATAGTTTTGATAATGTTTTTTTAAAATAAAAACAATTAAATAAGGTGTGCGACTACAGAATCAGCTAACATTTTTCCTTTTTCAGTAAGGCGCAATTTATCATTGGATCTATATATGAGATTTTCTGATTCTAGCTCATGAACTTTCTCTAAGTTGTTTTTAACGTATTTAAAATCCACGCCAGAAGAAGTTCGTAACTGCAAAGCAATCCTTTCGATTCGGAATGAATCGTTGTTAATTATCTCTGTCTCTGTCTCTATGGAATTAATTGAATTATTATGTAAAAATTTCATATATTTTCTAGTGTCGGCAACATTTTTCCATCGCTTCCCATTCACAGTGGAAAAGGCACCAGGTCCCACTCCAAGGTAGTCCTTGCCCTCCCAATAAGAAGAATTGTGTTTTGATTGGTGACCCTCTAAAGCATAATTCGAGGTTTCATAATGAATGTATCCTGCATTGATTAGGTTTTTCATTGCCAATGAAAAATGATCACCATCTTTTTCTTGATCTTCAAAATATTCTCCCTTTTTGAGCCGATCAAAAAAATCTGTATCTTCTTCATAGTTGAGATTGTATGCAGAAATATGTTGAGGCTCTAAGGCAATAGTTTCTTTTAGGTCATCTTCCCAATCAGTAAGATTCTGTCCAGGAATTGAAAACATTAGATCTATACTTAGGCTTTTAAATTCACAAGATTTTAGAATTTCAAAACTCTTTTTTGCATCTCTTGGGCTGTGATCCCTTCCGAGGGTTTTTAAAGTCGATTGATTCCAAGACTGAATACCAAGACTAACTCTTGATACTCCTTGTCTTTTTATCATTGAAGCTTTGTTGTAATTAAATGTACTAGGATTAACTTCGATTCCCCATTCTTTTAAATCGTTGGTTATTACTATTTCACTTATACCTGATAGCAGGCGTTCTAAATTTTTGTAAGATAAAGCCGATGGAGTACCTCCACCTAAGTAGACAGTTTCGATGTCAAAATCATACTCATTCTTTCTATGGTGTAACTCTTTTAGTAAAGATTCTACTAATTCAGATTGATTTATATCCCCAAATGTATGCTTATAAAAACTACAGTAAGGACAAATACGATGACAGAATGGAACGTGTATGTATAGGTGTTTAACCATAATGACACTATTACTCTAATATTACATGGTAAATTGCCAATGAAGGACTTTCAAAAAGAACTCGGAAATGAATTGCTAGCATCTGTATCGCGTAGTTTTTTTCTTTCTCTTAGGTTTTTACCTGAAAAAATGAGAGAGGCCACTTCCTTGGGCTATTTATTGGCCAGATTATCAGATACTATTGCTGATACTGAGGCGTTGCCTGAAATGGAAAGACTTGGGGTACTTTCAGAAATTGGTCAAGCCATTCAGGGTGGGGGGGGATTTCCTGATTTTTCCTCTTTATCATCGGGATCCGGATTGACTGATGGTGAAAATACACTTCTTCAAAGATCAGGACAATGCCTTGAATGGCTTAATTGCCAAAAAGAAGATTTTGCTAAACCCATTCGTAAAGTTATGGGATCAATCATTAGAGGACAGTCGAATGATTTACGAAGATTTTCTTCAAATAATTTAGAGTGCCTTCAATCAGATGAAGAGCTCGACCAGTATCTTTATGACGTTGCCGGTTCTGTGGGAGTCTTTTGGACTGAGATTGGGTTTGTTTCATATGGTGATAAATTTTCAATTCAAGATAATGAGACGTTAATAAAGCTTGGGGCTGATTATGGTAAATCTCTTCAGCTCATAAATATTCTTAGAGATTTCTCTGAGGATTTCATTTCCGGAAGATGCTATTTTCCCGGTAATTTTGATAACTATAAGGATCAAGAAATCTGGGAAGAAGTTTCAGAGCACTGGATAGCAAAGTGTCGATTTTTGATGAGATCATCAAGTGA
>CETE01017921.1_pt1 | contig 15640 bp, 14 predicted proteins | sample 531241 | NCBI WGS metagenome assembly CETE01 (sample SAMEA2622336, study PRJEB7988) | marine metagenome | biome: marine biome (ENVO:00000447); feature: deep chlorophyll maximum layer (ENVO:xxxxxxxx); material: "saline water (ENVO:00002010), including plankton (ENVO:xxxxxxxx)" | depth 30 m
GGCATTTGGGGCTGTTCTTGCAGGCAACAAATTTGCTTATACTTGGTTCGTTGGTTATGACGATATTGCTCATCCCGAAGGACCCTTATTACCTATCATTCTTTCTGTAATTGGGTTATCAGGTATTTTGCTCGGATTCTTATTATACAAAGGAAAAGAAAGTGAGCCTTTTAGAATTAAACTGTTAAATAATAAGTTTTATATAGATGAGATTTATCTTGTCATTGTTAGAATAACTCAGGATCTGATTGCTCAAGTTGCTAAAATTGTAGATAGAATTTTCATAGACAAACTTTTTGTTAGAGGTGGAGCTAGATTGGTTTCAGATGTTGGATCTAAGTTTAGAGCAATTCAGTCAGGAAATTTACAGGGGTATTCTTTTTTCTTTGCTGCAGGAGTGGTTCTTGTTCTTATAATTATTAACTCTTTTATTGGATAAGTTTATTCACATTTGATAATGATTAACTTAATTGTTTTTGTTCCAATAATAGCCGCCTTTCTCATTGGGATTTTTGGTTCTGGTAAGAAAATAGCGTTTGCAGCATCTAGTATTAATTTAGTCTTTGGTGTTTTTATTTTTCTTGAGTTGTTCAAAACTGGAGGAAAAGAAATTATCTATGAGACATCTTTAATTGTGCTAGAAAATCCTAAACTTACTTTGGGTTTTGGAGTCGATGGAATGAGCGGTTTGTTGATGCTGTTAACAGTAATAGTTACTTTTTGTGCTGTTCAAATTTCTCCAGAATTCGGGCCCGACGGCAAGGATAAATTATATCACATATCTTCAATGTTAATTTCTGCCGGAGCTCTTGGAGCTTTTTGCGCAACAGATCTATTTTTCATGTTTGCGTTTCATGAATTGGCCTTGATACCAACCTTTTTAATGATCGGTATTTATGGCCACGGTCGTGATAAAACCTCAGTTGCATGGAAAATTACAATATATTTAGGCCTAGGAAGTTTAGTTCTTTTAGGTGGATTGATCGCACTCTATTCAAATCTCACCAGTTCAGGTTTAGCTACTTTTGATATCAAGGAGCTGACAGACTCAGCTGCCAACAATAACATGAGTGAGTTATCACAAAAATGGATATTCTTAGTGATTTTTATTGGGTTTGGAATTTTGGTATCCCTGTTTCCTTTTCATAGTTGGGCTGCGCCAGCCTACGCAGCTGCACCTACATCTGTTGCTATGTTACATGCGGGAGTGCTCAAAAAGTTTGGGTTGTATGGAATTATTAGAATTGCAATGCCAATGTTGCCAGACGGATTTCAAGCTTGGCAGGGTTTGATATTAGTGTTGCTTCTAGGTAATATCATATATGTTGGATTTGTAACTATTGCTCAGAATCAATTGGATAAGATGCTTGGAAATTCAAGTGTCATGCACATGGGCTATGCTTTTTTAGGTATTGCTTGCTTTAATGAGATTGGTTGGAACGGCGCCGTCTTTATGATGTTTGCTCATGGTATTTCTATAGCGCTGTTATTTGCATTATGCGGATCCCTTCGAGAAAGATTGAACACTTTAAGTCTCAGCAGAATAGGTGGACTGGCAGGTAAAGTTCCATTTCTTGCTCTCACTTTTGGTTTTGCTGCATTTGCATCTATTGGTTTACCCGGATTTGCTAATTTTGCCTCTGAGATAACAATTTTGTTTGCTGCTTTTAAGGGTGCTGATGATATAACAGGTCTACAAATTACAGCAATGATAGCCGTCTGGGGGGTGGTAATTTCTGCCGTATATATGCTCAGGGCTTATCGTGGTATTTTTCAGGGCGAGTCGGACAGAAATTTAACTCTAGTAAGAAAAGATTTATTGCCCAAATCACCTATAGTGGTCCTGATTTTGATATTATTGATTACAGGATTTTTTCCAAACACCATTCTCTCCATTCTTCATCTTATTCCCAGCTGAATTTTGAAATGCCTGCTTATTACTTAGAAATTCTTGTTTTAGTTCTTGGCTTTACAATGCTTGGATGGGAGTCCTTTTCTAGTTCTCGTTCTAGAGCTGGTATCGCTAATTTAGGTGTTGCCGGTTTGCTAATAGCTTTCCTTTTTCTATTTACAGTCCATGGAAATAAATCTTATTGGAATATTTATCATTTTGATAACCTAGCAGCCTTCTACAAAGGGATTATCATTCTTGCCACGTTATTAGTTCTTGTCATGGGGCGAAATTTTTCTCCCGTTCTTAAAAAGTATACTTCGGATTGTAATGAGGAATCAGGAATCGGTGAGTATTATTGTATTCCAATCTTTGTTTGTTGTGGGCTCATGTGGATGGCCTCAGCAAAAGACCTGATCACAATTTTTGTATCCTTAGAATTGGCGACTATTGGATTTTATGTACTGGTATCATTTATGCGAAGGAATGTTGGATCCCTCGAAGCTGGCGTGAAATATTTAATTTTGGGTGCTCTTTCGACAGGTTTTTTTGTATATGGAATTGCATGGCTTTTCGGTTCAACTGGTTCATTTGAGTTGGATGAGATAAAGCAAGTTATCGATTCAGGAAGTGTTGAAAGAGCTCCTGTTATATTTGCGATTGCTTTAATCTTGGTTGGGCTTGGTTTTAAGATCGCAGCCGTTCCGTTTCATATATGGGTTCCAGATGTATATCAAGGAACTTCAATGCCAATGACGGCTTATTTATCCGTAGCATCCAAGGCTGCTGGTTTTGTTGTTCTTATAAGAGTTTTAGAAACTTTTATGCATTCAGAAATGACTGCAGGTCCATGCGTTTTGCTTATAACCGTATTGGCAAGCCTGACCTTGATAATTGGTAACTTGGCGGCGATAAACCAAAGAAACATAAAACGATTGTTAGCCTATTCCAGTATTGCACATGCAGGCTTTTTAATGATGGCAATCCCAGCAATGAAAAAAAATATTTCATCAAGCCTTCAAGGGCCTTCTGCCGTTCAGTCCATTTCGTTTTACCTTGCTGGATATTTAATCATGTCAATGCTCTGTTTTTTGATAATGACAATTATAAGAGTTTCATCTGAAAGCGAAAATCTTGATTCCTTAAATGGTTTGAGTACAAGATCACCCTTTCTTGCTTTTTCAATGACTATAGGAATAGCTTCATTGGCTGGCGTTCCTCTTACGGTTGGCTTTTTGGGTAAGTTTATGGTTTTCAATGTGGCTGTCCAACATGCCATAAATTCTGGATTTTGGTTTTTAGTAGTTTTTGCAGTCCTAGGCGCGACTGCAGGTTTCTATTATTATTTTAAAATCATCAAATCTATTTATTTTTATGCACCGATTAGTGGTGCCAATGAAACCTTGAAGGTTGGCTCTTTATCAAAGTTTGTTATTTCTTTACTAGTTTCTTTGGTTCTTATTTTTGGAATATTTCCTAATCTTATAATGCAGTTTCTCTAGGGTGAGTTTTCCATTAATCTTAATGGATTAATACGAATTAATGAGAAATTGGAGCTCATGTTCTTGTTTTTTTTTAGTATTAGTCTAAGCTAAAGATGTGAAAATTTTATTGGTCGAGGACGAAGCGGAAATTGGCGATCTTATAAAAACTGGATTGGAGAAAGAGGAGTTTTCAGTCGATTATTGTAAAGATGGTGACTCTGGAATGGAACATGCCATGTCAAATTCTTATGACGCTATAGTTCTTGATGTAATGTTGCCTGGTAAAAGTGGCTTAGAGATACTTAAAATGGTCCGTGCTGGTCAAAATAATGTGCCCATCATTATTATTACTGCGCGTGGTGAGACAGAGGATAGAATTGAAGGTTTAGATTTGGGGGCTGATGACTATCTACCAAAACCGTTTTTTGTAGAGGAACTTATTGCACGTTTAAGGGCTATATGGAGGAGGTCCTCAGAAACTGGGATGAGTGTTCTTAATGTGGGTACGCTTTCTGCGAATTTAATGAGTCGTGAAGTTGTTCGTTCAGGTCGTCAAATTGAAATGACTCCAAAAGAATTTTCTTTGTTAGCTTTTTTGATGAGAGCTCCAGGCAGAGTTTTGACCAGAACCCAGATACTTGAGCAAGTATGGGGGTACCACTTTGATCCAGGAACAAATCTCGTCGATGTTTACATCAGAAGATTAAGATCCAAAATTGATTTTGAGGGAGAAATTCCTCTCATTGAAACTTTGAGAGGGGTAGGATATCGAATGCAAGATCCTGATAATTCCGAGGAGGGATAATCAATTGTCACTTTCATTCAGGCTTAGAATAGCACTCTGGTCAGCTTTACTATCAGGTATAGTTCTCCTTGTTTTTCTTGGAGTAACTTCAAATATGGTCAGAAAGACCATGACCGAGGAGGCAGATTTTGAATTAAAAACCTTCACAGAGGACATGGTATTAACAGCGCAGGAAATGGAGGAAGGAGGTTTATTACAGACACAAATGGTTGGAACCTTGAGTGCCGAAAGAGCAGAGGTTAGATTAATAGAATTGTCAGAAATAGATGATTTTGAAAATGAATTAGGCAGTAGTTCGCCACTTGCAATAGACGAAACTATCGGTGAATTTCCACAACTATACAAAGAGCCTGAATGGCCAGATCCTAGCCCAGGAATCGAATGGAAGCCCGATGGTTCAAACGAAACAGTTACTTTTAAGGGGAAAACTTGGAGAGTTATGACAAGAACTTTTGCTGGTTACAGAGTGCGAATGGCAATCGATTTAAGAGAGATTCGAGATGAGGTAAAAAAGTTAATGATTAATTACTTAGAAGCATTGCCATTAGCTTTGCTTGTAATTGGGTTGGGGGCATGGTGGATTGCAGGAAGAGCAGTCAAGCCAGTACAAAAGATTATTGCAACGGCAGAAAATATTACAATTAAAGGACTGGGTGAAAGAGTTGAAGGGGTAACAACTAATGATGAGTTGGGAAGGTTGGCGGGAGTTTTGAATCAAATGATGGATAGATTAGAGGAATCTTTCAGACAGATAAAAAGATTTAGTGCTGATGCGTCTCATGAATTGAAAACTCCATTAGCAGTCATGCAAGGAAAGATTGAAGCGGCATTACAGAATGAAAATCAATCTAGGGAAAGTAATTTGGTCCTTGTTGATTTGCTTGAAAGGGTAGGCCAATTAAGATCAATTATTGAGAGTCTTCTTATGCTATCTAGATCAGATGCGGGTGGGTTTGTTATGGAGACCAGTGAACTTGATATCAGTGAGATAATGTCTGAGATCACTGAGGATGCGGTGATAATAGCCTCGGAACAAGGTATAGAGTTAGATGCTGATAATGGTAGGTCTGGTATGATGGTAGAGGGTGATGAGAGGTTATTACGATTAGCAATTTCTAATTTATTAACCAATGCCACTAAATATAATCTTGATGAAAAGGGAAAAATAACCTGCAATCTCAGCCAGTCAGACTTTGGATTTGATATACTTATTCAAAATACAGGACCTGAAATTAATATAGAGGATAAAGAGAAAATATTTGAAAGGTTCTACAGAGTTGATCCTGCAAGAGGCTCAGCCAAACCAGGTTTTGGTTTAGGATTGAGTTTGGCTAGGGTGATTACACTGGCTCATGGGGGAGATTTGATTCTCAAATCTTCAGAAGGAGGTTTGAACTCTTTTTTAATGACAATTCCTCATATCAACATCAATGATTAGATGATTATTTAAATGAATTCTGAGATCAAATGTCCAATCGATAAAATGCGAGCGAATGGTCTTAATGCGATAGCAATTGATCATTTCAAAAAAGCATACAATGAGGTTATTAAAGGAAATGATAAATTAATTTCTGAGACCTCTATTGAACCTATACATTCTGTAAAAAAGTATGAAGAATTGGTCTCTCCAAGCGATGAAAATTTAGGATCAATCCTGGATCAAAGTGTTATAATTAAGCTTAATGGGGGATTAGGTACGAGTATGGGGCTCAATTCAACGAAGTCATTGCTTAATGTTAGGGGAGAACTGACCTTTATGGATTTCATTGTAAATCAAATTATGAATTTGAGGAATTCTTATAACAATGAGGTCCGATTTTTGCTGATGAATAGTTTCTCAACATCTGAAGAGACAAAAGAATTTCTTCTTAATTATCCAGAACTTGGCCTCCCGGAAAAAATAGAATTAATTCAGAATATGATTCCCAAAATAGATGCTGAGACATTTGAAGCTGTCTCCTGCGATCATTCACCTGAACTAGAATGGTGTCCCCCAGGTCATGGCGATATTTATGCGGCTTTATTAGGAACAGGCATGCTCGATACTCTTGTTGATTCAGGTGTAAAGTATGCATTTATTTCAAATTCAGATAATCTGGGTGCAACGTTAGATTTTGAATTACTTAATGAATTTTTGAATAGTGACTCTTCTTTTATGATGGAAGTTACTCGTAGGACAGATGTTGACAAGAAAGGTGGGCATTTGGCCAAAGATTCAAGAAATGGAAATTTACTCTTAAGAGAGGTCGCTCAGTGTCCAGAAGAGGATTTCAAAGAGTTTCAAAATACAAAAAAACACCGTTATTTTAATACTAACAATATTTGGATAAGGTTAGATCGCTTGAGGTCTTTAATGAGGTCTTCAGATAATAATTTGAATTTGCCTCTAATTATCAATAAAAAAAATCTCAATCCAAATGATTTACAATCTTCCAAGGTGATTCAAATTGAAGTGGCCATGGGAGCTGCGATTCAATGCTTTGAAGATTCCACGGTAATTGAAGTTCCAAGATCAAGGTTTTCTCCAGTGAAGAGCTGTGAAGATCTTTTGGCATTAAGATCAGACGCCTATCAAGTGAGTGATGATTTTGAAATCCAGCTATGTGAGAGCAGAGGAGGTGTTCCTCCTAAGGTTGGGCTTAGTGATGAGATATATAAGAACTATAAAACATTTGAGGAGATGACGCCGTATGGGCCGCCATCATTAAAAAAATGTAAGTCAATACAAGTTGAGGGCCCCGTAAAATTTGGAGAACAAATATCCTTTCAGGGCACGATTACAATCACCAATGATTCGAAATTGGTAAAAGAAATCAGTTCGGGTGAATACATAGAAAATAACATTGTTTTATGAGAATACTCTGAAAAAAGAGTGTATGAACCCAATAAATAAGTGTTTTCTTCTTAAGTATCGTTATGAGGAGGGGTCTCATCATTTCATTCAAATTAGTTGTTTTTTCAATAAATTGGGTGCAAAATTAAAAATTGAGTTAATGATCGTTGAAAATTTTCTATTTGAATTTTTAGTTACTACTCAAGGTAAAACCATTTAGCCACACAATATACCCATGATACAGTCTCCCTTGAAATTAAGACAACCGTTTCTTAGCAAGAATATTTTATTATTTACGGCTCTTCTTGCTTTTCTATTCGTCTTTATTTACTCCGCGCCAGAGCTTCTTGCTCAAGAGGCTGCTGATGAAGAGGTGAAGAAACAAACCATGCTTGATAATGTGTTAGATGCAGGCTTGTGGATGGTTCCTCTTGTCCTTGCATCAGTCGCAATGATTGGGTTTGTTGTTTATAATTTTATTGAATTAAATCAAAACAAATTTAATCCCGTGGAGCTTAAAGCTGGATTATTAGATCACATGCAAAATGTTAGAGTTCGTAGTGCTATTGAAATGGCGTCAGGTCATCCTAGTTATCTTGGAAGAATGGTAGCCGCATCATTGCCTCAATTTGACGCGACCAATACTGAGGATTTTGGAAGAGAAGACGTTGATGATGCTGTTGCTGAATTCACTATTAGCAACAATAAAAGGTATCTTACTAACATTGGATATTTAGGAGTCATTGGACAGATTGCTCCAATGTTAGGTCTTCTTGGAACTGTTGTGGGTATGATGGGAGCATTTAATACTCTTGCGGCAGAGGGACAAGCTGATCCGAGTACTCTTGCTGGTGATATTGGATTAGCGATGGTCACAACGGCTTCTGGTTTGATAGTTGCTATTCCGTCGATATTCTTTTTCTTCTTTCAAAGGAACCGTTTTAATCGCCTTGTTGCTGATTGCCATCAAGATGTTTCAGAACTGCTAGATGCCAGTTATGAAGCGGCAAATGCCGATCAAATAATGGCCAAGGTTCCAGAAGGATTTCAGGCATAGAAAAATTTAGAAACTTTAACCTAGTTTTATCTATATAATTTAGGGAACATGGCTTCATCAAAGCTACAATCCGCAATGGAGCATCAAGGTGATGATGCCAAGATGGATATGTCGCCAATGATTGATATGGTTTTCCTTTTGCTCATCTTTTTCATGGTCGCATCCAGAATGGTTACCGTAAAAGTTGATGATAAAATTAAGCCCCCAGTTGCTGACGAGTCAATCAGACCCGATAATGTCAAGGGTCGAATTATTTTTAATATTAGATCTGATGGAACTTTTACGGCCGGAGATGGTAAGGTTACTGTGACTGAAGATGAGATTACCGAGAGGTCAACTACTTGGGTGGAGAGATTTAAAGACACTGAAACTGGCCCATCCCTTCTCCTTAGAGCCCATCGGGATGCATCTATTAGAGATCTCAAAAAGGTGACTAAAGCTGCGGCACTAGGAGGAATTAACAAGGTGGTTTTCGGATCACTGAAAACAGGTAAATTTGATTAAAGCTATGGCGAAGAGAAAACGATATAGGCCAGATGTAGATAATGATCCTGAGCTTGATATATCGTCCTTAGTTGACGTTGCCTTTCTGTTATTGATTTACTTCCTTGTTACATCAACTCTAAGGCCTGATGAAACCGATCTTTCGATTGTATTACCTTCTCAAGTTCCTAACGAAAATCCTCTTGATATCGATCCAATCGCAATAGTCATTGGGCCCGATGGAAGTGTTACCTATAATGAAGAGCCTATCCCTTTGAGTGGTGGTTCTGGTGCTGATCGATTACCAGACTTACGACAAAGGCTTAAAGCCTACAAAGAATTAGCTGATGGAACTAATCAGCAAGCTATGGTCACAGTTAAAGCAGATGATGCAGGAAAAACTCAGAGATTTATTGATGTTGTTAATGCTTTAGCCTCTGTAAAGATTAAAAATGTCACGATGACGGGTTTCCGTGACGAAGAGAAATAATTAAAAGAAAAGCCTAACTTTATTATCGAGTTCTCGTTTTATAAGAAAGTTAATAAAACTAAACTGGAAATGAATAGATTTTAGGGATAGTTCTAAAATCCTCTTTCAAGGCGCCCATTAAGTAATTTATAATGATAAAACAAGATATGGAAAGAAACTCCAATAACTCAGCTCTTTATTTTTTTCTATCAGCCATGGATAAGTTAGTCTTACATAATTTTAAGTGTCTTCTCATGTTAATCATGATCTGTATATTTTTGATTAATGGCTCTGAAAATTTATATTCTCAAAATCCAGTTGAGGACAATTACAGAAAAGCTGTTCAACTTATGGAGGAGTCTAAGTGGACCGAGGCAACTAGTGTTCTTCAAACTGTTGTAAGTGACCATGGTCAGAATGCAATGGAATATTATGGTCCGGCTTTTGGTCTTATTTATTACCATTTGGGACTTTGTCAGCTGTCCCTTAAAAAATATCCTGATGCTGCAAGGTCCTTCGAGAAAACATATAAAGAATTTCCAAATAAAATTCCTGATAACTTGAAGGACAAAGCACCGGCTTCAAGAAATCACTACCACAAGGTGTCTATTTATCGTTGGGGTACTGCTGAGCAAGGGGCCGAGGAATATGCTGGTGCTCTAAAATTGTATGAAAAATTCCTTGCTGATCAGCCGGAAAAAGGAACGTATTCACCTGCCGAGGTTTTGATTAACATGGGTGTTTGCAACGCCAAGCTAGGCAAGATTCCTGAGGCAACTGAGAGGCTTCAAAAAGTTTATGACAATTACGATAAAATAAGGACTAAAGAAAAATGGATGCTTCATAATGCATTCTTAGATCTTGCAGGTCAGTGGATTGAAAAAGCAATGCTTGGGGAGGGAATTGCCTTCATGGAAAAAAATGATGGGCCACTTCGTTTTTCACCGTATGACAGTTTTCAATATGGTTTTAATAATAAAATGTTAAAACTAGCCCAAGAGGCATCCAATGGAGAAAATAATTTAGATGCTCTGGCCCTGCGATTTTATACATTAATACCTCGTACGGAGGATGCACTTTCTGAGCTTGAAGACCGAAAGTCATTTGAAAGAAGTGATAACGCGAAGTCTAAAATACAAGAAAAAATTGATCAATTAGAGGGCACCATAAGTGCAGGAACTAGTGTTGATATACAGGGACTAAGACTCTTGGCTTTCATATACGAAAAAAATAATAATTTCAGAGGAGCTTATTCTATTTATGATTATTTATCGCGGGCATTTCCTAACGCCAAGACTGTTGATGGTAAAAAGAACCTCCATCCTGAAATTGTTTATCAAGCCACCAGATGTGCATTTTCTATAGGGGACTTACTTTCCGCTCAGCACCATGGTATGAATTTTCTTAACAAATATCCTGGGCATGAGCTTGAACCTGAAGTTCAAAGCATGCTAATGGAGCAGTTGTTTCGTAGAGGTAATTATGCTAGGTGCATTGAAATTGCTACAAATATCTTACCTAAGTTGCCAGATAATAGTCCACAACAAGATTTGTGTCTTTTTTGTCTTGGAGGATCTTATTATTATGATGGTCAATACGAAGATGCTGATCCCATTCTTGAACAGCATGCAACGAAATATCCAACTAGTGGATATCTAGAGGAGTCTAGCTACTATAGAGGAGCAAATAAGGTTAAACTATTAGAATGGACATCTGCCTTACCTCTGTTGGAGGCATGGTTAACCAAATACCCTGAATCATCACTCAGATCTTTTGCTATTCTTGACGTAGCAACCTGTCATTTTGCCAACGACAGTCTTGATCAGTGTCTTGCTAAATTAGATGAAATTGAGCAACGTTATTCATCCAGTGAAATATATGATAGGAGTTTGAATTTACGCGGAGATGTTCTTCAGGCTCAAACTGAATGGCCTGCTGCCCAAGAGGCATATTTAAAAGGAAAATCACTTGCTGAGCAGGCTGGTCATTTTCAGGTGGCTGCTGAGGCTCTTAGCCAACTCGTTCCTGTAGCAATTGCTCAAGAGAACTTTAAAGACGCTGCGACTTACTATGATGAGTTTATCGAGACTTATCCAGGAAATTTTCTAGAACCTCAGGTGGTTGCCACTGCTCTCACTGCACTTACTCATGAGTCCGTAGGGCGTGGTGAAGAGGGTTTATCAAAGCTTGAAAATATGATTGATCAATTAGGGAGACAGGAAAATGCAGATCTTGAAAAAGCTGTCACCAAATATGGTGATGTGTCCGTTAAACTACTGGGAGGTGAAGCTACCATTGAAAAATTAAAAGCCATGTCTACAAAAGGTGGGCAACCCGAAGCTGTGCTTGCTTGGTTATTGGTTTCTAGGATTGATATTATTGAGAAAGAGTTGAAAGAAAAAGATCCCGCAAAGTCTCAAGCAGAAATAAAGGCAGCGTTTTCTGAACTTAGAGGATTCGATAAAAAAGTCCTAGCACCATACGTATTAGCAAGAATAGGTGTTTTTCTAAGAGACGGAAATCAGATCGATCAATCAGTTCCTTGGTTTAATGAAATTATCGAGCGTCCTGGAATCGAGTCCAAAGATTATGCATATAACGCATTGGCGAAAATCCACTTGAAAGCTCTTAATGCCTCTGAACAGGAGAAAGGGCTTAAGTATGTAGATTGGGTTGTTAACAATAGTTCGAACACGCAACTTCAGAGAGAATCTGCTTATGAAAGAGCTTCTTATTATTCAAGGAAAAATCAATGGCCTAATGCGGAAAAGCATTGGACGGAATTTGTGAAAAATAAAAAATGGACAGGAACTTTTAGTGCTGAGGCTTGGTACCGACTTGGTGAGTCTATGGAGAAAAATAATAAAACGTCGGAAGCCTTAAGTCCATATACAAACCTTCTGGCAAAATATGCATCAAGAATTGAGTACTCAATTCCTGCAGTGGCAAGCTCAGCATCAATACAAAAAAATCTAGGAAAAAATGCTGAGGCCTATAAGCTTGCTCATCGTAGTGGGCTTAAATTTGCTAATTACTTAAATGACAGAAGATTCTCTCAAGAATTCGCAACATTAAAGCGAATTTATTACGAGTTATCTGATGAGCATGCTAGTGAAAATGACAAAGATCCGTTTGTAAACTAGGCCATATATAAATTATTTTTTAATAGTAAATGAAAATAGAATATAAAAGTGTTTTTATTGGTACACTAATTTTGAGTCTATTGAGTTCCTCAGTAATGGCTAAACCAATTGCGGCAACTCTTACCATTGGGAAAAATAAACAAGATTTTCCAGGTTACGTCACAAAAGCAGACGATAATAATATTTATATAAGTCAATTTGAGAATGGAGTTAATGCTGCGGGATATTCTTTAGCATCAGTAAGTGAGATTTCCTGGAGGGAACCGGATGATTGGAAAGCGGCAATGGATCTATGGAACAGTAATAACTTTAAAGAAGGGAGCGTGGCTTTCCAAAAGGCCATGGAAGACTATAGGGGTATTGCTAATTCCAAGCATCCTATAATGAAGGATAATATAGGTGCTCAGGCAGTGTTCTATTATATGGAATGTTTAAGAAGGACAGGGCAATTTAATTCAATGATGGAGCCTTATGTTAGGGTTCAAAAAGTTAACCTTGGATCAAAATGGCAAGATCAAATTCGTTTGTTTCAAGGTTGGGCCCACCTAGCAGGAAAAAAATGGAACCCTTTAAGATTGATGATGGAAGCATATGAAATTAAAGAGGACGATATACAAGGTGTCGGTGATTACACAATTGCTCCTAATGAATTGCCTCTCAAGAACGGTATTAACGTTCATCATATGGCTCAAATATTTTTCCTAAGAGCCAAATCTACAGATGAATTGGCAAATGGGCTTGATGAAGAATTACAATCCATAGAGATTTCTGATGAAACAATGGAGGAAAGGAATGAACTGGCTGGTAAAATTGGAGTTATGAGGTCCCAAGCTCTTACTGATTACAATAGATCCACGACAATAAATTATGGTCAAGACAGAGGTCTAGCATTGCGCTCTATGATGTCATCTTTGTATCTAATTAAGAAACTACCGAGCTTTTCTGAAAATTTCACCATGCAGAAAGAGGCACATGGAATGGCAAAACTTCTCAGTGGCTTGAGTCCTACAGTGTTTCCTTCAGACCTAAATGATCTTCTTGAGGAGCCAGTTGATCCCAATCAGGGAAAATGAAAAGACCTAGTCTTTTTTAATTTTTGCAGGGTACTTAAGCATTGTAAGAACTTCCCTAGGGTTCATTTTTTGAACTTTCTCCTCATCAATTCCTAAGGTGATGAGTCGCTTTTTTTGATCATTTTGTCTACGCCTTTTAGCTGCGCCCCCTTTTCTAGGACGAGTTAAGTGCGTTTTCATGTATTTTCTTTTTACGCGCATATCATCAAAATTGTGAGAATTAGTTCTTTTTAATATCTCTTGTTATCAAGAGGAATGTGTAATTTGCATGAAAATTACAAATCTCCAAGAGAATTTTCAATGTTAATGTTTTAATTTCATGATTTCAAAAACTGCGGACGGTACCATTTTAGCGACATGATCCTCCCAACCGATTGGACCAACTAGTCCCTTAACCATGCTGCTACTGAGTTCCGCAAGATCTCTTGGAGGCATTAAAAAAATAGTAGTTATATCGCTTTTTAGTTCAGCATTCGTGTGACGCATTCCCTTTTCGAATTCATAATCTTGACCAGATCGAATACCTCTTAATATATAGCTCGCACCAATTTCGGTGGCGTAATCTACAAGATATTTATTTTCAAAATATGAGATATCAATATTGTTGACCTTAGGTAGTGATTTTTTAAGGATATCAATTCTTTCATCTACCTCATAAGTGTACTCTTTTTCCGGGTTAATACCTATTGCTACCGTTAAATGATCAAATAAGTCTAGTCCTTGATTAATCATCCAAAGATGACCATTAGTTAGAGGATCAAAGCTTCCAGCATATACAGCTTTTCTAGATTTATAGGACATTATTAATAGCTAATCGTAGTGATTCAAAAATTCAGCTCTTTTTTTGTTTATATCACCCATCACTATAATCGGAATACCAGACCTTATCTCCAATTGTTGACCAATAGACAAGGGTAAAGAGCAATGATCTCCATCTATAAAGATTGTCCCTTTTCTTGTTAAAGAATGAATTAATACGTTTGATGTTGTTGTTGATTTAGAATTTCTTGTACCTCGGTGTAACAATTTAAATTGTTCAGATTCCAGTGGAAGAGGATTGACGCCTTCCTGAAAAGACCAGGCTGTTGAACCAGCAGCCGTTGAAATTAATAATCCGCTATTTCGATAAGAATCATTTTTAATTTGGTAGCGGGTAGTAGCGGCAGGATTCGGATTAGCAAAAAGAATATCATTTAGCACCGGTGGGCCAGTTGGAGACTCATTTATAAATAATGATAATCTATTAAGTGATACCTTTGGTTGTGTTGATATAGTTTCAAAAAAATCTTTGAAATTATCTGAATCACAAGCACAGAAAAAACCAACGCTTCTTGCTGGATCAGAATTTACTCCAAGAATAGGAGTGTCGCCTTTAACATGATGAGATGCTTCAAGAAAAGTTCCATCGCCACCTACAGTAATAATTAAATCAAATGAAGTTAAGTCGTACTCATTGAGTGAAGAACGGTAAATTTTTTTGTAAGCTATTTCATAAGCAAGAAGTGTGTTTTCCACGCTACTGATAGTGTTTTTTTGGATTAGATCGCTTTCCTGTAATAAATCTCTTTGAGATTCTTCTTCCACAATAAATGAGCTCACGTTGGTATCATTGGAATCAGAAAAGAGCTCCCATGCACTTTTCTTATAGATAAGAGCAACAGTCATACGAAATAAGTTAATTTAATATTGTATTATAATATAAACTACAGCTGTAGAGAGGATTATAATCAATTATAAATTAACTTACTATTGAATTATCTCTTATGATTACAAATTTGCTTAATTTGTAATTTGTTTGAAAAAAATTATGAGCTTTCTGCATGGGATCTGTATATTTGCTCTGGATTGATGTTTAGCAGATTAGCTTCTTTAATGGGATCCTCAATATCATCAAATGTCCAATATTGAGTTTTGTTGATAGTTCCAACTTCCCTCAGTGGCTTGAGGAGCTTTTCCTTATTTGAGGGACCTTCCCCCAATTTGTTTATTTTCTCATTGTTCATATACAAATCTGCTGTTATTTGAAAATATTTGCGATATTTTGTATGTAACCAAAATGTAACAATTGCCTTAAAATTCCATTGAATGTTACAAAAATGAAGTCAGTTAAATAAATATAATATCGATAGTCGTATACTAATTGACTTGGAAGAGTATCCAGAATCAAAAAAAGAAAAAGCGATCATGAAAATCATCTATCCAGTATTAATTCAAATATTTTTAATTTCATCATTTTTAGGCGCGGATGAAATAAAGAAATGGGCTCATGACTCAAGTGATTTAAAACCTGATCCATCAGTAATGTTTGGAACTTTAGACAATGGACTGCGCTATGCGATTATGCCAAATAGTGAGCCTCCAAATAGAATCAGTATGCGACTATTTGTTGACGCTGGTTCTCT
>CETE01153211.1_pt1 | contig 15583 bp, 12 predicted proteins | sample 531241 | NCBI WGS metagenome assembly CETE01 (sample SAMEA2622336, study PRJEB7988) | marine metagenome | biome: marine biome (ENVO:00000447); feature: deep chlorophyll maximum layer (ENVO:xxxxxxxx); material: "saline water (ENVO:00002010), including plankton (ENVO:xxxxxxxx)" | depth 30 m
AGAGAGAGAGAGAATTATGAAAACAAAATTATTATTAAGCCTAATTTTAGGCGTTTCTTTAACCGCATCAGCCGAACTTGTTGAACAATGGAATTTCGGTAATGACGGTAATTTTAGTAGTGTAACAACATATGATTATACTACTGGTGACAATGATGACGGTGTATCTAATCCTACAGCTAGACACATTGGTGGACCAACAATCGGTTCAAGTGCTTATACTGGATGGAATGACAGAGCTACACAAGGTGCTACATTAGGAACTGCAGCGGCTGGATCAACAAGATTTGGTTCTACGCAATCAGGAGTTATTAATGGATATTATGGTCCAACTAACTTTGATGGTGTTCCATGGGTAGCCGCTAATGCTCAGCCTCCAGCAAATTATCTAAACGAAGGATATTATGTTGCACAAGCTTCATCTGCAGACATAGTTGATATTACATTAAAAGTTACGGACATTGATTTTTCCGCGACTACTGGTAACTCAAACAACAACGCAAACATGGGTTTCCGTCTTTGGGATAAAGCTACTGGACTTGTAAGTGGTCCTGCTAACACTTATTTCATGGGTTTACAAATTATGGATTCATTTGCCTCAGATCGTCTTCAATTAGCCCTTTTATCTTCTAACGGAACTATTACTTCTGGAGGAACAGGGTTAACTGCTAACAACAATAGAACACGTATTGCATGGTTAGGATCTAATAATGAATTAGCATTAGATGATGATTGGGAGTTTAATTTGTCAATTAACCTAGGAACTGGCGATTGGTCAGGTTCTGTAAATGGTGTTGAGGAAGCAACTGGTACATTCAATACAGATCACATCAAAGGATTTGATCGTTACCAAGCAACTTTCCAGCAGTTCTCTAATGGTGATTATATTGATATTGACGAAATTTCAGTCAGTGTAATTCCTGAGCCTGCTTCAGTGAGCATGATTGCTCTTGCTGGCGGAAGTGTTATTTGGTTAAGAAGAAGATTTGCTCGTTAATTCTTTTTCTCTCTTAACTATTTCAAGCCCTTTTGAAAGAAAGGGCTTTTTTTATTTCTAATGCTTGCTTTTTGAATAATGTACATTATTCTAAATAATCAACAGTGATTATTAGAAAAGAGGTACACATGTCAAGAGGAGGAGCTCGTCCAGGAGCCGGAAGACCCAAAGGTCAAGGGAAATACAAAGAATCTACTAAGCCCATTAGAATTCCTACAAGTATGATTAATGAGGTAATAAATCTAATAGAAAATCGTGGATACGAATTACCATTTTATACTAGTGCAGTTCAAGCAGGGTTTCCTTCTCCTGCAGATGATCATATGGAAAATAAGATCGATATAAGTAAACATTTAATTAAACATCCAACGGCTACTTTTTTTGTAAAAGCAGCCGGAGAATCAATGATTAATGCAGGTATTCATCCAGGAGATATATTAGTAGTTGACCGTAGTTTAGAACCAAAAAATGGTAAGATAGTTATCGCAGCCGTAGACGGACAATTAACTGTTAAGAGATTACAAAAATCTAAAAGAGGAATCTTTTTAACTCCAGAAAACGATTTATTTAAACCGATTAAGATAGAAGAAGAGAATGATATTTTAATATGGGGAGTTGTTACAAACGTGCTGCATGAGGTGTAGCATAATGAAGAAGACGTTTGCCCTAATTGACTGTAATAACTTTTACGCATCTTGCGAGCGAGTTTTTAACCCTTCTTTAAATGCAAAACCTATTGTGGTGTTATCAAATAATGATGGATGTATTATCGCTAGATCGAATGAAGCAAAAGCTCTTGGAGTGCCTATGGGGGCACCTCTTTATCAGTATAAAAAATTGATTAAAGAAAATAGGATTCATGTGTTCTCGTCTAATTATCAGTTTTATGGAGATATGTCTCAGAGAGTCATGGAATCAATAAAGATGATGGTATCTGATGTGGAAGTGTATTCTATAGATGAAGCGTTTATAAAGATGGGTCCTTTTATTAATACGGATATAATTTCAAGAGCAGAAAAAATGAGAGCTAATATTTATCAATGGACAGGTATTCCAACATCATTCGGAATAGCGCCCACTAAAGTATTGGCAAAAGTAGCAAATAAAATGGCAAAAAAATATTCATCAACAGGTGTGTTTGATTTGCGAGAGAAGGATATCCAAAATAGCGTATTAAAAGATCTTAAAGTAAGTGATATATGGGGAATATCCACTAGATTAGGTGCCCGATTAAACTCCATGGGTATTTACACAGCTACTGATTTTAGGGATACAGAACCTTCTATAATTAGAAAGTATTTTGGAGTAGTAGTGGAGAGATTAGCCTATGAGATAAGAGGATTTTCTTGTCTAGAATTAGATTCGATCAAGCCAAAAAAAAATATTATGTCGTCCAAATCATTTGGCTTACCGCTAGAAGATATTAATCTGATAGAAGAGGCGCTTTCTACATATATTGCACGAGCATGCGAAAAGTTACGACAACAAAAAAGTAGAGCTCAGGGAGTGTATGTATTCATTAAAACAAATCCATTTAGAAACCAAGATAAACAATATTATAACTCTACTCATATTTCTTTTATTCATCCTTTATCTGATACAGGAGCAATTATTACAGAAGGAAAAAGAGGATTAAGAAGAATTTTTAGGGCAGGATATCGATATCATAAATGTGGTATTATGTTAACTAACTTGGTTCCAGACACCTTTTATCAGAAAGATTTATTTGTACAGAATGATTGTAGAAAAAATGATGAGTTGATGAATACGATTGATAACATTAATGACTCTATTCGGGCAAAAGCAATTTTTTATGCATCTCAAGGAGTCAATCAAAAGTGGAAGATGAGATGCGACCAACGATCGTCACTGTATACCACAAAAATAGAAGATTTTGTGAAGGTCTATTGAAAAGTTTGGTAGCGGGGGCAGGATTTGAACCTGCGGCCTTCAGGTTATGAGCCTGACGAGCTACCGGGCTGCTCTACCCCGCATCAATGAGCGCTATATAATACCCATAGTTGAAATTGATGCAACTATTTTAATGAAGACATTTAATCTATTATTTGAGGTGGTTTTGACCCATAGTCAGGGTCATACAATGGAAGATTCATTCCTGTTCGTTGTTGCCATCCTTCAAATGGCTTATGGGTAATATAAGCATAATAAGGAGTTGCTATTATATCATCACTAATAAATTCTGGAGCTAATTCCATAATTCCTTCAGGAAGTTTTACAGAAAACGTTACTTCGTGAGCATCAGCTGGAATTTCTTTCATTACATCTAATCCATTAATTTTCAAGCGGGCATGAGTGTAGTTATAAGATTTCCCATATGTACCGTCATTTATAGGCTTATCTGCTTCAGCAGGCCATCTTCTTAAAGAGATTTCAAATATTCCTGCTTGTTCTGTCTTAACGCTCCAATGGGCTGAGGCTTCACAAAAACCGTCCTTGACGTGTTGTTGACTCCAGGGAGTTAATTGATCAATTAGCCAGTCATGAGAAGATAATTTTACAATAGGACAATTGTCTGAACCAATTATAACGTGGCTTGTAATATGATGTTCTTTTGAGACCTCTTCCCAATAATTTTCATATTCTTTACGAAGTTGTTTAACAATCATTGGATATTTTTTAGATACGTCCTCTTTTTGACTAAAATCTTTTGTAATATTGTAAAGCTCACTACCGTTCACTAATCGCCATTCTTTTGTCATTACAGCGCTCTTTCTCCATTTAATTGGAGTGACCACACGTTGAGACTCAACGACAATCGTTCTTTCGGGGAGTTTAGTATTTGGTTTAACAAGCAAATTTTTCAAACTTATTCCGTCAAAAGAGATGCTAGGATTGGTTAATCCGCATAAATCAATAAGTGTTGGAGTTATATCAATATGAGCGGTTAGATGAGATAAAGTTTTGACTTCAGAATCGGAAAAGGCATTTGGAAGGTCGATAATAAAAGGAACTCTATGTCCTCCTTCATATTCAGAGTTTTTTTTGCCTCTCATATTAAAATTATAACCAATGTTCTTCTTTGTCTTATTATTCCATTTAACCCCTGCAGATGTTCCATTGTCTGTCATATAAATCAAAATGGTGTTGTTTCTTAAGTTTTCATCATCTAGAAAGGACATGAGTTTTCCCATATTGTCATCTATGTTAGTAATCATTCCGTAGAAAGGCACATTTGGCACATTTGGATTATTTTCATATAATTTCGTATAATTCTTTGGACAATAAAAAGGCCCATGGGGCGCATTCGTTGTTATATATGCAAAGAAAGGTTTATTTTTATTTTGTTTAATAAACTTGATTGCTTCATCAAACCAAATATCTGTACAAAATCCTTTAAATTTTTGATAAGTGCCATTAACTAAATAAGTATCATCAAAATAATCATTACCCCAATAGTCAGGTGCCTGCCCAACACCTCCGGCAGAATGAATTACATGGTACCCAAATCCTCTATCCTGGGCTCTATAAGGATAGTTATGACCTAAATGCCATTTGCCAAATATAGCCGTTTTATAGCCATTTTTTGATAGTATATCAGCAAGAGTAATCTCTCTTTCTCTTAGTAGATTTCTCCCCTGTACGGTATGCCAAACACCAGTTCTGTTTGAATATCTTCCGGTAAGAAGGGCAGCGCGAGTAGGAGAGCAAGTTGGATCAACATGAAAATTGTCTAGCAGGATACTTTCATTTCTAAGTTTATCAATATTAGGAGTATGTATGTGCTGATTTCCCGAGAATCCAAAATCACCAAATCCTTGATCGTCAGTGATAACAAGAATTATATTTGGCTTCTGCGCCCAACTGAAACTTATAAGTACGCTAAAAATAAAAAAAGATAATAATTTCATACCTTAAATCTACTAATATCAGCAAACTATGGTCAAGTCGTGATTCTTGAAATTATTAGGAAAAATTAATAAAAACAAAATTTTTTAAAAAAAAAATAAAAATTAACCTTGCGATAACTTCAAACACACCATATCTTGTATAACTTCATCGCAGAAGCGGAACATATTGTACTTTTTCACAAAAGTTATTAACAGCCAAAAAGTGCTGTTTTTTTGGCAAAAATTGTAAAAAAGTTAATAAAACGAGAGGTTATTAACAACTATGAGTGATACATTATATAAAGAAAAATCAGATTCAGTCGGCTTAAAAGATCAAAATGATGGAAAGCAAAATAAAAATAAGACTATTCAGGTAGTAAAAAGGAATGGCAAAAGAGAATCTTTAGACCTTGAAAAAATAAATAAAGTGATAACATGGGCGGCAGAAGGTTTGGATAATGTATCTGTTTCGCAAGTAGTATTGAATGCAAATGTTCAACTCTGTGATCAAATTAAAACTGAAGATATTCATGAAGTAATAATAAAATCTGCCGCTGATTTAATTTCAGAAGATACGCCAGACTACCAATATTTAGCAGCAAGACTTGCTATTTTTCATCTCAGAAAGAAAGCCTATGCGCAATTTGATCCTCCACACCTATTTAAACACGTTAAAAAAATGGTTGAGGGGGGATGGTATGATAAAGCGTTATTAGAGGATTTTAATGAAGAAGACTTTAAAAAAATGAATGATTTTATTCGCCACTCAAGAGATCTTACCTTTAGTTATTCGGCTGTTAAACAATTACAAGGAAAATACTTAGTACAAGATAGAGTTACTGGACAGATATTTGAAAGCGCTCAATTTTTGTATGTTTTAGTTGCCGCATCTCTTTTCGCTCATTACCCAAAAAAAACAAGAATGAAATTTATTGAGCGATTTTATCATGCAATATCAACATTTAAGATATCTTTACCAACACCGATTATGGCAGGAATAAGAACTCCAACTCGTCAATTTTCCTCATGTGTTTTAATTGAAAGTGGTGATAGTTTAAATTCTGTTTGTGCATCCTCGAGTGCAATTATTAAGTATGTAAGTCAAAGAGCAGGAATTGGTATTAATGCAGGAAGAATAAGAGCTATCGGAAGCTCAATTAGAAATGGGGAAGCTTTTCATACTGGATGTATACCGTTTTATAAACATTTTCAAACTGCCGTAAAAAGCTGCTCACAGGGCGGCGTTAGAGGAGGTGCGGCTACACTTTACTATCCGATTTGGCACTTAGAAGTAGAAGATTTATTAGTATTAAAGAATAATAAAGGTGTGGATGAAAATAGAGTAAGGCATTTGGATTATGGAGTACAATTTAACAAGTTAATGTATACACGATTACTTAAAAATGAAGATATTACTTTATTTAGTCCTTCAGATGTCCCTGGCCTTTACGATGCTTTTTTTGCTGATCAAGAGTTATTTGAAAAACTATACATACAGTATGAAGATGACCCATCTATCAGAAAGAAAAAAATTAAAGCTATAGAATTATTTGGAATTTTTGCACAAGAAAGGGCTAGTACCGGTAGAGTTTATTTGCAGAATGTTGATCATTGTAATACACACAGTCCATTTGATCCAAAAGTAGCCCCAGTAAGAATGAGTAATCTTTGTTTAGAAATTGCACTACCAACTAAGCCGCTTGATGACATAAATGATGAAAATGGAGAAATTGCATTGTGCACTTTATCAGCAATAAACTTAGGAACATTAGATTCTCTTGATGAAATGGAAGATTTATCCGAGTTAGCTGTTAGAGCATTAGACAGCTTGTTAGATTACCAAGGATATCCTATCCCAGCTGCTAAGAATGCTTCTCTTGGAAGAAGAACTTTAGGAATCGGAGTAATTAATTTTGCTTACTATTTAGCAAAGAATAATGTGCGTTACTCAGATGGATCGGCAAATGCTCTTACTCACCAAACATTTGAGGCTTTGCAATATTACTTAATGAAGGCTTCAGCAAATCTAGCTAAAGAGTTTGGTCCTTGTCCGTTATTTAATGAAACAACTTATTCTAAAGGAATAATGCCAATTGATACTTATAAAAAAGAGATTGATAATGTTTGTAGTGAGCCATTAAAATTAGATTGGGATGCACTAAGAAAACTAATTAAAGAAAATGGAATGAGAAATTCTACACTTACGGCTCTTATGCCCTCCGAGACATCATCACAAATTTCAAATGCTACAAATGGAATAGAGCCTCCGCGAGGATTGGTAAGTATTAAACAGAGTAAGGATGGCGTATTAAAACAAGTAGTACCGGAATTTAACCGCTTAAAAGGAAAATATGAATTACTTTGGAATATTCCAAATAATAAAGGTTATTTGGAATTAGTTGGAATAATGCAGAAATTTGTAGACCAGACAATTTCGGCAAATACAAATTACGACCCCTCAAAATATCCGGAAGGAAAAGTTCCAGTGAGAGATATTTTAAAAGACATTGTAATGGCTTATAAGCTTGGAGTGAAAACATTATATTATCACAATACACGGGACGGCGCTGCAGATATTCAAGGTGACATCGCTAATAGTGACGATGGTTGTGATGGTGGTGGGTGCAAAATATAGAAAAATAATTAAGGAGATTTAACAATGGCATATTCAACATTCAGACAAGAGCAAAATGATACATTACTAGAGCCCATGTTTATGGGAAATAGTGTTAATGTCGCACGATACGACCAGCAAAAGCATCCAATTTTCGAACAACTAATTGAAAAACAACTTTCCTTTTTTTGGCGGCCAGAAGAAATTGATGTTTCTAAGGACAGAGCTGATTGGCAAGAATTAAGTGAAGCTGAAAAGCATATTTTTATTTCGAATCTAAAATATCAAACTTTATTAGATTCGGTAGCCGCTAGAAGTGTAAGTGTATGTTTGTTGCCCATGGTTTCCATTCCTGAGCTTGAAACTTGGATTGAAACATGGGCATTTTCTGAAACAATTCACTCTAGATCATATACGCACATAATAAGAAATTTATTTTCGAATCCAGGCGAGGTGTTTGATGATATAGTGATTAACGAAAACATAATTAATCGAGCATCAAAAATAGCTGTCTATTTTGATGATATTATTACAATGTCTCACATATATAATATTATGGGAGAAGGAACATATGAGGTCGAGGGTAAATCATACGATGTCTCTCCTCGTAATATTAAATGTAAATTATATTTAGCCACATGCGCAATTAATGCTCTCGAAGCAATTAGATTTTATGTATCATTTGCTTGTTCTTTTGCTTTTGCCGAAAGACAATTACTTGAAGGTAACGCAAAAATAATAAAGTTAATTGCTAGGGATGAGGCTCTTCATTTAACAGGCACTCAGCATATGCTTAATCTTTGGGCAGATGGTAAAGATGATCCAGAAATGGTTGGCGTAGCAGAGGAAATGAAAGAGGAAGGAAAACAATTATTCTTAAGTGTTGTTGAGGAAGAAAAAGCTTGGGCAGATTATTTATTTAAAGATGGATCTATGTTAGGACTTAATGCAGATATTTTAAAACAGTATGTTGAATATATGGCAAATTTAAGACTGACAGCTTTGCAATATAAGCCTCCTTTTGAAATAAAAAGCAATCCATTACCATGGATGAATTCTTATTTAGAAAGTGACAATGTTCAGGTTGCACCACAAGAAGCAGAAATTTCATCTTATCTTGTTGGTCAAGTTGATGCATCTGTTGATAGTAGTGATTTTGAAGGTATGGATTTGTAGTAAATGAGACATAGAGTATATGTCAATGAGCAGTTACAGCCTGCAGAATTTGATGATGCTGTTGATTACAATATTCTTGATGCCTTAGGTCGAGCAAACATTGATTATGAAAGCCATTGTTGTATGGGCTGGTGCGGGACCTGTCGTGTTGTATTAGTAAGTGGACAAGTTAAATATCCGGGAGGAAAACCTCTTGGATATATTCGCGATGGTGAAATATTACCATGCTGCTGTGTTCCAACATCAGACATCGAAATTAAAACTCTTTTTTAAATAAGAAATAAATTATATATTTATTTTAACAGATTGCTTTGTCTAAATGAATTAAAATAGGTTAAAGAGAATTATATGAATGTTTTATTAGTTGGAGATATTGTTGGAAGACCAGGAAGGACTGCATTTACAAAAATTGTTAGTCAGCTTCGCGATTCTGGACAGGTAGATTTTGTTATAGCAAATGCAGAAAATTCCGCATCAGGAAGGGGTCCAACCCCTGAAGTAGCAAATGCGATATTAGATGCAGGAGCCGATGTAATTATATTAGGTGATCATGCATGGGATAGTAAAGAAATGGTCGAAGGAATAGATTTAGAAGAAAGAATAATCCGCCCCGCTAATTTTTCAAAACAAGTTCCCGGTAAAGGATGGATTAGAGTAGACACACCTTTTGGTAAAATAGTAGTAATGCAGTTTATAGGACGCGTTTTCATGCAGCCAAATCAATTATGCCCTTTTGAGCTAGCGGATAAATTACTAAATGGAGAGCTTGCAAATGATAAGATCATATTTGTAGATATACATGCTGAAGCAACTTCTGAAAAAATGGCGTTCGGACGATATCTTGATGGTAGAGTATCATCAGTAACTGGAACACATACTCATTGTCAGACTTCGGATGCAAGAATTTTTAAAAATGGAACAGCATTTATGACAGATCTTGGAATGACAGGACCGCAGGATTCTGTGCTTGGAAGGGATGTTGATGCTGTAACAAAAAAACTCATATCCGGCTTGCCCGGAAGATTTCCTGTTGCTGAAAATGATGTAGCTCTTGAAGGCGCCATTGTTAATATTAACAAAAAAACTGGTCGAGCAAATTCCATTAAATCAATAAGAATTAAAATTTAAATGTCAAATAATCCAAACTATCGAACCAATGATGCAATTACAGTAAGTGAATTAAATAATAGTGTCCGAAAGGTAGTCGAAAATAATATTGGTGACATTTGGGTTGAAGGAGAGGTTTCTAAATTAACCATCCACTCTAGCGGACATTGGTATTTTGCTCTAAAAGATGAAAAAGCCGTTGTTGCATGCGCGATGTTTAAAAGAGATACTCTAAGTGTCGATTTTAATCTAACAGATGGTCAAAAGATTTTAGTGCTTGCTAGAGCATCTCTATACGAAGTTGCAGGAAGATATCAATTGATCATATCTAAAATGGAAGAATTCGGAAAAGGAGATCTTCAAAAAAAGTTTGAACTATTAAAAAGTAAATTACACGAAGAAGGCCTATTTGATCCCGTACATAAAAAAAAGCTACCATTTTTGCCAAAAAAAGTCGGGATAGTTACATCTCCAACAGGCGCGGCTATAAGAGACATTATTGACGTTCTTTCGCGAAGATATCCAGGGATAAACATTCTATTGGCGCCGACAATTGTTCAGGGAGAAAATGCAGCAAAAAGTATCGTTAATGCAATTAAATATATGAATTCTCGTTTAGATTTAGATTTACTAATTGTTGGAAGAGGAGGAGGAAGTTTAGAAGATTTATGGCCCTTTAACGAAGAAATAGTAGCAAGAGAGATATTTGCATCAAAGTTACCTATAATATCGGCTGTAGGTCATGAAATTGATTTTACAATTTCAGATTTTGTTGCGGATATACGAGCATCTACTCCATCTGTAGCTGCCGAATTAGCCGTGCCAGAAAAATCTCAAGTAATGAATAAAATTTCCTCTATAGATGATCTTATGAAAAAAGTAATGTTTATCTATTTTAATGAAAAAAGATTAGCCTTAAAAGAGCTTGCTTCACACCCTATATTTTATGAACCCAAACACATCGCTCTATTATTTAAGGAAAGAATATCTAATGCTAAAAATAAAATAGTAAATATTTTAAACGAAGAGAAATCATCCACACGAGAAAAGCTAAATGAAATAAAATTTAGAAAATCACAAGCTATAGAAAGAAAAATTCGTGAAACTCATCAACATATTATTGAATATGAAAGAACTTTTATCGATGGTATTGAAAAGGTTTTGTTATCTAATAAAAATAGACTTCTAAACGCAAAAAATCAATTAAAAGTATTAAGTCCGCATTCGATAATAAATAGAGGTTATTCAATTTCAACTGATGAGAACGGAAAAGTAATTTTGTCAGTTGATGATGTTAAGGAAAATCAAAGTTTGAGAACAGTTTTTAAAGACGGAGAAGTGACATCCATTATAAAGAGTAAAAAGAAATAGGAGAAATTATGTCAGAAAAGAAAGAATCATTTGAAAAGTCATTGGAAAAACTAGAAGACCTTGTAGAAAAGATGGAGAGTGGAGAATTAAATCTAGAAGAAATGATGAAATCTTTTGAAGAGGGAACTAAGCTTGTTGAAAAATGTTCAAAAACTTTGAATCAAGTAGAGCAAAAAATCGAAAAGTTAGTAAAAAATAAAGATGAGTTTTCAGAAGAGCCATTTGATGCTGAATAATAAATTTTAATTTTTATGAAAAAAACAAATAATAGTCGTTATATTGCCTCTAAAATTTTAGCAGATTGGATTGAAAAAGATTTTTTTCCCGAAAAAGAATTAAGCAAACTTCAAAAAGATAGAGCGTTTGTAATGGAAGTCGTTTACGGGTGTATAAGACAGTATGCTATTCTTAAATGGTTGTTAAACAAATGGGTTAAAAAAACACCATCAAATTATTCGCAAGCAGTTATTTATGTAGGATTTTATCAAATCATGTTCATGAACAATGTCGAGGAATTTGCTGCTATCAATGAAACAGTAGAAGCTGCTAAAAATCAATCAAATGGCAGCGTCATTGCTAAGTTTGTGAACGCTTTACTAAGACGTTGTCAAAGAGATCTTAGAGATATTAAAGCTGAGCTAAATCAACAAGAAATCTCTTTACAATTATCTCATCCACCCGAGTTATTTGATAAATGGACTGATCGTTATGGACCACAAAAAGCATCTAAATTAGCTGAGTGGAATAATTGTATTCCAAGAACTTTTTTAAGAGTTAATCAAAGAAAAATTACGATGGTTAGCTATAAAAAAAAATTATCAGATGCTTGTATAAATTTTGATGATTACGATGAGAAATTCATAATTATTCCAAGAGGCACTTCAATTATATCACTACCTGGATATGATGAAGGACTTTTTACAGTTCAGGATCCTGCTACAGCTAATGCGGTAGATTTATTGAATCCAAAAGAGAAAGAAAAAATTTTAGATGCTTGCGCTTCTCCCGGAGGAAAATCAATGATAATTGCTGAATATATGAATGGCGGAAAAGGGTTAACGGCTATGGAAATACATCAAGATAGAATTCCTCGTTTAAAAGAAAATTTTAAAAGGTGCGATCTTAGTGAAATAGTGATTATTCAAGGAGATGCTAGAACGCCAGAAAAGTATGTATCTGATGTGTATGATGGAATTCTTTGTGATGCACCTTGTAGCAATACAGGTGTTTTACAAAGAAGAGTAGATGCCCGCTGGAGAGTGGATCAAAATAGAATAAAAAAATTAAATAAACTACAAACCCAAATTTTAGATGGATGTTCAAGGTTGCTAAAATCAAATGGGAGATTGGTATACAGCACATGTTCTTTAGAAAAAGAAGAAAATGAAGATTTAGTCGCTTCTTGGTTAAAGTCAAATTCCGATTTTTATTTAGAAAAAGAATTAAACATTTTTCCATTAGATTTAAAAACAGATGGTGCTTATGTCGCCCTAATTCGTCGTTGTTAATCAATTATCTTTTGTTAATTTAATTTATCTACTATCTTGAGACGATGAACTTCGAAAATCATTTAAATAACGAGCAGTTAATGGCTGTGAGCGCACCGGATGGCCCATCATTAGTAATCGCCGCTGCAGGAACAGGCAAAACTAGAACTTTAATTTATAGATTGGCTTGGTTGGTATCGAAAAAGAATGTAGATCCTTCAGAAGTTTTATTATTAACATTTACTAATAAAGCAGCTGACGAAATGCTTTCTAGAGCGGAAGAGTTAGTAAATAAACAATTTAATAAAGGTTTCAGCGGAACCTTTCATTCATTTGCTAATCGAATTTTAAGACAACATGCAGAACATATTGGTTTCGGAAGGGATTTTTCAATTTTAGATACAGATGATGCAAAGAAGTTAATGCGAAGTTGTATTGATGAATTAGGAATAGATAAAAAAAGTTTTCCAAAACCTGAAGTTTTATTGAGTTTATTTGGTGTTGTAAGCGGACAGCAAGGTGATTTAATAAGTGCAATAGAAAAGCGATTTGAATATGCTGATGTTACTCCTGATGATATTGTAAAAATACACGTGCTTTATGGTAAAAAAAAGTTAGCTGCAAATGCTATGGATTTCGATGATTTACTAATTTTTGCTCATAAGATATTTAGTGAAAATCAAAAAATCCGCGAATTTTATCAACAATCTTTTAAATACGTTCTAGTTGACGAATACCAAGATACAAATTTACTTCAGGCTGCAATAGTTAATCTTTTAGTAGAAGAGCATAAAAATTTGATGGTAGTCGGAGATGATTTTCAAAGCATTTACTCATGGCGCGGTGCAGACTTCAGAAATTTTTTAGAATTTGAAAAAATTTATCCCGAAGCTAATACCTATAAACTGCAAATAAATTATCGTAGTTCTCCTGAAATTCTTAATGTTGCTAATTCAGTTATTGCTGGTAATCCTGAACAGTTTCAAAAAGAATTATCTGCAGTAAGAGATACCGGAATTAAACCAAAATTAGTTGAAATAAGAGATGGCTCGACTCAAGCGCGATTTATTATTGAAGCTATCAATGATTTGCAACGCGAGGGAATTAAGCCTTCAGATTGCTGTATTTTATATCGTTCTCATTTTCATGCGATGGAGCTTCAGATGGAGCTAGCAAGAGAGCAAGTTCCATATATTGTTACATCAGGAGTTCGATTTTTCGAACAAGCGCATATAAAAGACGTATGTTGTTTATTAAGATTATTGCATAATCCATCCGACTGGCTTGCTTTTCAAAGATTAATGGAGCTTTTTCCAAAAATAGGAACCAAAACAGCACAAAAATTATTTAAATTTTTTGACGGGCGTGTAAATTTGCTTCATGAAGATACATCTTTACAGTTAAAGGACATGCTGCCGTCCGCGGCTTCTGAAATATGGGAAAAAGTGGTACCTATTTTTCATGCTTATCGTTCCGAAAATCTAGTAACAGATCCGGGAGAGGTAATTTATAGATTTAATAAAATATTTTATAAAAATTATATGGAAGAGACATTTGATAATCACAAGTTTCGAGGGGAAGATATAGATGGACTAATTGATTTCACAACTAAATTTGATTCTGTGGAAACTTTTTTAGCTGAAGTAGCGTTATTAACTAATTTAGATACGGATGCCGCAGCCCAAGCCGAACAAACAGAGGACGAAAGAATTCTTCGATTAAGTACTGTTCATCAAGCAAAAGGTCTTGAGTGGAAAGTTATTTTCATTTTATTTGTTAATGAGGATATGTTTCCAAGTAAGAAGACTGTTGAAGAACAAGGGGATACGGAAGAACGTCGATTATTTTATGTAGCAATTACAAGAGCTGAAGATTTACTTTTTTTAATGATGCCCATAGTAAGAAGACAGAGAGATGGAGGAATAATATTTCTTGAAAAATCTCGATTTATTCAGGAAATTCCAGATAAACATCTTACTAATGAAAAAGGCTTTTTTTAATCCATTTTGAAAAAGTAATTATATAGGAAAATTAATATGAAATTGACTTTAAAAATGTATGGAACACCTGTGCTTAGACAAAAAGCGATTGAGATCACGAAGTTCGATTCAAAGTTGAAAGAATTATCTGAGGAAATGTTTAGGGTAATGTACGAGGCAAAAGGAATTGGCTTAGCAGCAGAACAGATTGGGAGAAAAGAAAGAATATTTGTTATAGACATTCCGCCGCTTAGCGATACTAATCAAAACGGAGAAAGAGAAAATCCTAACGTTCAAATGCCAGAAATATTTATTAATCCAAAAATTATTTCTCATTCTGAGTCTACTCAAAAAGGAATAGAGGGGTGCCTTAGTTTTCCTGGTATTACTGCGGAGATTGAAAGATTTTATGAAGTAAGGACCGAATATATGGATTTAAATGGAATCACAAAAATTATAAACGCAAAAGGACTGTTGGCTAGAGCTATACAGCATGAGTTAGATCACCTCAACGGTGTTTTATTTATTGATAAAATTTCTCCTATTAAAAAAATTCTTCTTGATGGAAAGCTTAAAAGATTACTTAAGGAGACAAAGAAAAATTTGTAATTTAATAACCATGTTTTTACAAGGGTATTGACACATTCGAAACATATAAGTACGTTTCAGTTAGTTTTCATTTTTTAAGGAGTTGCTATGAACAATTTTGACTTTTCTATTAGAAATTTATCAACTAATTCCGGTTCACTTATTAAGTATTATAGCTTAAATGCCTTAGAGGAGAATGGTTATGGCGATTTTTCAAAAATGCCTAAATCTGTTAAGGTTCTTTTAGAATCTTTAGTTAGAATGCAGTCACATCCTGCATATACGAAAGAGCATGTGGAACAGCTTTCTAAATGGAGTCCTGATGTTAAAAAGAATGAAATTCCTTATATGCCAGCAAGAGTATTATTGCAGGATTTTACGGGAGTACCATGCGTCGTAGATTTAGCAGCATTGCG
>CETE01015797.1_pt1 | contig 15582 bp, 10 predicted proteins | sample 531241 | NCBI WGS metagenome assembly CETE01 (sample SAMEA2622336, study PRJEB7988) | marine metagenome | biome: marine biome (ENVO:00000447); feature: deep chlorophyll maximum layer (ENVO:xxxxxxxx); material: "saline water (ENVO:00002010), including plankton (ENVO:xxxxxxxx)" | depth 30 m
CCTACTTATGGGGGCTTTCCAGCGGGAAATCTCAATTTCTCTAAAGCTTCTTATAGATTGCACAATAAACAGAATTATCTACCTCTTTTTTAGGGTGTTGTATACGTACAGCTGCGAATAAAAGAAGATCGCTCTCGTTAACCATGGGTATCAACCCTAGGCGCTATTTAATCTTTATGTTAGATTAATCCAATATTTTTTAATCCCTTTTTGAATAATTGTGAGATGCCCATGAAATGGCCTAATCTTAAGCACCTGCACTATTTGGTGACGCTACATCAAGAGCAACATTTTCATCGTGCTGCCCAGCGCTGCAACGTAAGTCAGTCAACATTGAGTACGGCCATTCAGAACCTTGAAGAGCACTTCGGAAGCCAACTTCTTGAGCGTGAACATAAAACCTTTGTGTTTACATCGTTGGGACTAGATATCGTTGAACGCAGTAAAGTGCTACTACAGGAAGCGGGAGAGCTGGTTGAGTATGCGCAAAACGCAGGTAATTGGCAGCGAGGCACCTTAAAATTAGGTGTTATTCCAACCATTGCGCCGTTTCTTTTTGAAGGCATGATGGGGGCGTTTTCTGCATTTTTACCCGAAATCAACTTGGAAATGCAGGAAGACACGACGGAGAAGTTGCTACAGCAATTGACCGACGGCAGATTAGACTTACTTATTCTAGCGTTGCCAATGGAAACACCAGGGTGTAAACAGATGGTATTGGGGCATGACCCGTTCCATCTTATTGCGCATAAAGATATGGCTGAGCAACTACCTAATCCTGTCGATATTTCAACCTTGCCCAAAAAGAGTATTTTCTTACTACAGCAAGAGCACTGTATGACCGGGCATGCGGTAAGCGCGTGCAATCTTCAGCACAGCGACCAAATTAGCAGCGTAGCGGCAAGCAGCTTATATACCTTGGTGCAATTAGCGAATAGCAAAATGGGCTACACTTTCTTACCTGAACTTGCGATAAACCAGTCTATTCTTGAGCACACAGGCCTTAAGAGCTTCCCCGCTGAAGAGCAGGGGTTTCGTGAGATTGGCTTAGTATGGCGTTCAGGCACGACACGTATGCAGCTGTTTCGTCGTATCGGTGAAATTATCTCGCCACTGCTGCCTATTCCTACACTAAAATAACCTTGGCGCTAAGTGCGCTACCTTTCATATTTAGCTAAAGCGGTCGAGCCTATAGGTTCAGCCGCTTTTTTATTGTGGTTTAGATTTTAGGAGCAATATGCCCTAATTCTGCTGCCCATGCGAGTTCGGATCTCTTAAGGTTATTTGCCGCACTAGCGCCAAAGCTGTGCAGCGCATTGTAAGCGCTATTAGATGGGACACGGCAATAGTGGCAAAGTGCATAGAACAAAAGGCTACAGCGGTGCTGTGAGCCATCGCAGTGTAAGTATATCTTCGCCCCTTCGGTCAACATTTGAGATAGTTCATGAAGGTATTGATGAAGATGCGTATCCTCAGTAGGCGATTCTGACGATGGATGTACAAAGGGAACCCATAGCCATTCTAGCCCAGCTGCAACAGAATTGTCGCGTATAACTGGCGCATGTTCTTCACTGGTCTGAACCGTTGCAATATGGGTAACACCCAGTGACTTAAGGCGTTCAAAGTCACATTCAACGGGCTTTTTACCCAAGCATATTTGTCCGGCGCGTAGTGAAAACCACGCAATACCTGGTGTCAACGTAGTGCTGTCTTCCTTTTTCTCAGCGTCTTTCTTGTTTGTTAGCATAAATTTTTACATGGTTTTGGCATAGCAGCTTAATTTGGGCCTATTGTTAAACGACAAAATAATAAATTGAAAAGTAGTGGCAGCTACATCCGCCAATCACGAACATGTGCCAAATTGCATGGGTGTACTTTACCTTTTTTGCCACGTAAAAGCACACGCCTACACTAAAACATAGCCCGCCTGCTACCAATAGCCATAGGCCAGCACCGGGAAGGGCGACATAAAGAGGGTAGATAAGACCCAGTGCAATCCATCCCATCAGCAAATAAGTCATCACGGATACCTTTGGGAAACGGTGCTGCGCTACGAGCTTAAACGCCACGCCGCCAATCGCCAAGCTCCAGATAATCGCGGTCATAGTAATACCCAACACGCCACCAATCGAAACCAGTAACAATGGTGTGTAAGTACCTGCTATCAATAAATATATTGCGCTGTGGTCAAATAGCTTAAGCCATCCCTTTGCCTTTTGATGGGAAATGGCGTGATAAAGGGTTGAGCTTAAAAACACCAGAATGAGTGTAGAGCCATAAATAGCTGCAGTGGTTAACGCGAGCGTATCTTCCGCTCGATACAACATAAATACTAAACCCACGATAGCGGCAATAAAGCCAACCCCATGACTAATACTGTTCAGCCACTCTTCCAGTACAGAGTAGGCTTTTGCAGGAATGCTTTTTGATTGAGGCACAGCCTGTGTCTGAATCTGTTCTTGGATCATCACAGCTCCTGTTTTTTCTCTCTAAGAATAATGGGTAGTAAATGCCCTTAAAGCCTCTTGTCGCACTTTCTCGATAAGATATGCGATCATTTCAGCGACTAGCGCTTTCAATTGAAGCGCGCAGTTCAGCATCTTCTCTACTACTTCCATTAGGACAATTATAGCGCACACTTGTTCGCTCAATGCGAAAATAATAACAGAATACGTCAAAAAATCTGATGACAATCAAATTACAAAAAAAGGTTAAAATACCAATACGCATAGATAATTGCCCACTCACAAGGCGCTGGCAAGTTTCCTAGCAAAGCGTGGGAATGTAGGGCTGAGTGGTAATTATCTATCCGGACTGGTTTAAATCTGCATTCTCGAAACAGCCGCCTAATTTGTCCAGTAGAACTTTTAACGTGCGGCTTTCATCTGCAGTCATGCCATTGAGCTTGCAGAGCATTTGCGCAGGCACGTCTTCTGCTATGGCTTTCTTCTTCTTGCCCATTTCAGTGAGTTGAACGCGCTTAACGCGTTTGTCGGCTTTATCTTTAGTGACAACTAAAAAGCCTTTGTCTTGCAGCTTTTTAAGAATCAGCGACATAGCACCACCGTCTATGGCCGTTCTGTCTAAAAGCTCGGCAATAGTAATGCCATCATTTTCCCATAGCGCCATTAACGTCACATATTGAGGATAGGTGATATTCAGCGCTTTAAGAAGGGGGCGGTAAGCACGAGTGAATGCATTCGACAGCGTATAAAAACGGTGGCAAAGCTGATTTTCCAACTTTAATAATTCTGACATGACGCTTAACCCTTATCGATACGGCTTTTTCTCAACAATAATATTTTGCATACAAATCACTTGATCTGCAAGTTGGTTTGGTGATAATTTATTTTGCGTGCAAAGTAGCTGTTTAAATAAACCTATGAGGAGAGTAACTATGCATAAACTTCAACAAGTCGTTTATACCGGAAGTGCAACAGCAACGGGTGGTCGTGAAGGAACAGCGAAATCAAGTGATGGTAAGCTAGACCTTAAACTCTCTACACCCAAAGAATTGGGCGGTGCAGGTGGAGAAGGGACGAACCCTGAACAAATGTTCGCAGCGGGCTATTCGGCGTGCTTTATCGGTGCACTTAAGCATGTGGCTGCATCGCAAAAAATTAAGCTGGCCGATGACATTAGTGTAACTGGCAACGTTGCAATTGGACCTATTGAACAAGGCTTTGCTATTGCAGTAAAACTGACGGTAGATTTGGGCGATATGGACAAAGCACAAGCGCAAGGCTTGGTGGAAACTGCGCATCAAGTATGCCCATACTCAAATGCGACCCGCGGTAACATTGAAGTAGAAATTAGCCTTGCTTAATTAAACGGCAAGCGAGTCAGCGGTTAACGCAGATAGTTAATGCCCTCGTCGGGTAGCTACGCTTTCGTCAGATGGCGTAGCTATCCTGCACTTATTCATGTCAACCCTTACTGCTTTTCGAAATATAGCGCAGTTACAACGCAGCTCTTCGAATTAGAGTCGCCAGTCATATAACAGATTGATACACTGAGATCGTATCAATCATTCTTTAGGAAGTTATATGAAAAAATACGGATTACTGGCTACATTCGTATGCGCGCCTGTTTTGTTCGCATGCAGCGACAACAGCAATGTAGATGCAGCCAAGACAGACAAAAATCAAGCCGTCAACGTAGGCTCGACTTCAGACACTGAAGCACAAAATGTTGCAGTAGCAAACCAAGCTGACGCGGCTATTGCCTCTGGGGTAGATTATCACTCCTTCGCGAACCCTAATGAGATTCGGGTTACCCATCTCAGCCTAAACCTAACTGCAAACTTTGAGACCAACCAGCTTGTTGGCGACGTAACGCTTGATGTAAAGCGTGAAAAGCCCGACAACAACACATTGGTGTTAGATACGCGAGCATTAGACATTCAAAGTGTTACCGTAGACGGTGAAAGTGTTCCTTTTGAAATGGGAGAGGTTGACCCTGATTTAGGTACTCCTCTAACGATTACGTTACCTAGTTCCGCAAACGCAGTAACGGTTGCGTATTCAACTTCACCTGAAGCGTCTGGCGTACAATGGTTAACGCCAGCACAAACTGCGGGTAAAAAGCACCCGTTCCTATTTACACAAGCGCAAGCGGTTCACGCGCGAAGCTTTATTCCGCTTCAAGACTCACCGCAAGTACGCGTAACCTATGACGCGACCATTAAGACACCTGAAGCGCTGTTGGCGGTGATGAGTGCCTCAAACGATCCTACCACCGAGCGCGACGGTGAATATGAGTTCACCATGCCACAGCCTATCCCTTCGTATCTTATTGCGTTGGCTATAGGTGATTTAGAATTTAAAGCCATGGGTGAGCGTACCGGTGTGTATGCTGAGCCTGCGCTACTTGAAAGTGCAGCGAAAGAATTTGAAGATACCGAGGCGATGTTAGAAGTAACAGAAGAAACGTATGGACCTTACCAATGGGACCGTTACGATCTGCTAATTCTACCACCGTCATTCCCATTTGGCGGTATGGAGAACCCTCGCTTGTCGTTTATCACACCAACGGTCATTGCTGGTGATAAAAGCTTGGTTTCATTGATTGCTCATGAACTGGCGCACAGCTGGTCTGGTAACACAGTAACAAACGCAACATGGCGTGATCTGTGGTTAAACGAGGGCTTCACAACCTACTTAACTTACCGAATTATGGAAATGATCTACGGTCACGATCGTTTCAAAAAAGAAGCGGTGCTCGGTTATCAAGACCTGGAGAATGATGTTGCTGCATTAGAGAAAAATGATGAGATCCTGGCGATCGACCTTCGTGGTCGTAATCCAGATGATGTTTTCTCAAATATTCCTTACGAAAAAGGTGCACTGTTTTTACGTGAAATTGAACACAAGATTGGCCGAGAAAACTTTGATGCGTTCTTAATGCAGTACTTTAAAGACTTTGCTTTTAAGAGCATTACTACCGACACGTTTATTGCTTATTTAGATGATACCTTGTTAAAGCAGTATCCAGATAAGCTAGACGCGGAGCGCATCCAAACGTGGATTTTTGAGCCAGGCATTCCAAAAGGCGCACCGCAGCCAGAATCTGATGCGTTCACTAAAATCGATGACACACGAAGCGCTTGGCTTTCTGGCGACGTGAAAGCGGCGGATATTGAAACCGCGCAGTGGACTGTACACGAGTGGCTATATTTTCTAAACAACATGCCTGAATCACTAAGTAACGCACAGCTGGCTGAGCTAGATTCAGCGTTTTCACTCACCTCGACTAAAAACAACGAAATTGCTCATAGCTGGTTGATGATCGCAGTAGAGAATAACTATCAGCCTGCCTATGATCGTTTGTATAGCTACTTGGTGTCGATAGGGCGCAATAAGCTTGTTAAGCCCCTTTATCGCGAGCTATCAAAAATACCTGAAGGCAAGGCGTTTGCTAAACGCGCATTTGAAGAAGCGAAACCGGGCTATCACCCACTTACAGTGAAAGCTAATGAAGGCTATGTGAACTAAGACTTTATTAACCTCACAGGAACCGGTCTCGATAAGAAGGCCTTCGTTTTTGTGATAGCGACAGTAAAGGTCTACGTTTGTAGATTACCGTTACTTGGACAAGCAAAAAAATAAAAGCAGCTCAATTGAGCTGCTTTTTTCGTTGTCAGCTTTAAACCACCTCCTATGGAGGTGGATTTTTACTTACATATCGAAACCATCAAAAGCTAGCCCTAATTTTATCGCTTGCTTATTGTTTTCTAGGGCTTAGTCGTTTTCAACTGACACTGAAAAAGCAATGGGGGCCATCTGCTTTCTAAAGTCTTCCAGTGCATCTAAAGGTAGCTCAACATTTATTACCACACTGCTTGCATAGTTACAGTTCGCAATTTTGCCTTGAGCTTGCTCTACCAAGTAACGTACAAACTGCTCGTGTTTGAAATCGATGTCTACGCTAAGCGCTTCCAGCTTTATCTCTTGTCTTATCTCAAGAGCATCTATGGCTTGCTGTGCTACAGCTGAGTAAGCCCTTACCAATCCACCCGCACCTAATTTAATTCCGCCAAAATACCGCGTGACAATAATCATGATGTCGCCGATATCTTTGTGCTGGAGTACATTTAATATAGGTTTACCGGCAGTGCCACTAGGCTCGCCGTCATCAGCCATCGCCGCGCTACTTGGCGAGTTAGGGTTGCCAAAAACATAAGCCCAGCAATGATGTCTGGCGTCGGGATACTGTTGTTTCACACTATCTAAAAGCGCCATTGCACTTTCACGAGAATTTGCAAAGCCGGCACAAGCAATGAATTTGCTTTTCTTAATTTCGTACAGGATTTCAACCTGTTTAGCTGGAACGGGATAAGTCATCAGCGCATTGTAAGCTAAGACAATTTTTTATTTAAGCCAAATAAGGTAAGCAGTGTGTTTTATCGCTGAATAAAGCGAAATCTCTTCAGTGATCCACACATATAGAACGAAGTGGTCAAAAATACTACTACTTGACGAATTATCTTGAAAGGTCGTATTTCGTTTACTGTTCTAGCGGGTGTTTATTTCTTGAATTGTAGTTAAGTGTCTGAATTTAAATGGTTATATAAAGTTGGCGCAGTGATTGTAATTGTGAATATGAGTGTGGCCAAGGCGTAACGCTACAACAACGTAACTTCGTCGCAATAAGGAAATCATGCTAGGAAATCACGTACTATTGCTACTTTTGTATCACTATTCACTGGAAGTGCTCTAGCTTCTACCGAATTTATCCCTTCTGACGATTCATTAACGTCTAACCTTTACGACAGCCCTCTTTAATTTACGCACACCTCGGCCTCTATTTTAAGCGAGCTAACATATTCCACAGTGTATTCTTTATGGCATCAGTTTTCTCGATGAGCAGTACGCAGAAATAACTATTTCAAACGAACAATTACGCTATCAATCCATTGTCATAAAACCACAAAATCTCTATAGTTGCTGTACGGTGCGTTGATCAACATCGACACTCCATAGCAGCAGCGCCATTGCGCCGAATGCGTTTCTCTATCTCCAATGCAACAAGCCTGGTTCACTTCTACATGAAAATATTGCATACATCTGACTGGCACTTAGGTCAGAGTTTTTTTACGAAAAGTCGCAAAAACGAACACGCCGCTTTCCTTAAATGGCTTCTTCAACAAGTAGAAGTGCATCAAATAGATGCGATTATTGTCGCGGGTGATGTGTTTGACACGGGCACGCCGCCTAGCTACGCCAGAGAGCTCTACCATGCGTTTATCGGTGAACTTCAGGGGATGCAGTGTACATTGGTGGTGCTGGGGGGAAATCACGATTCAGTATCGGTATTGAACGAAAGTAAGGCGCTACTGAAATACTTAAATAGCCACGTAATTGCCAGTACATACGGCGAATTGAGTGAACAAGTCATTACGCTTAACGATCGCAAGGGGCAGCCCAGTGCCGTAATGTGTGCCGTACCCTTTATTCGCCCGCGTGATGTGCTTGTCAGTGAGGCAGGGCAAAGCGGCACTGACAAGCGTCAAGCGCTTGGCGATGCGATAAAGCAGCATTATGGGGCGCTTTATAATGAAGCCTTGTCACTGCGCGCTTCAATTGAAGAAAAACAAGGAGAGGAGGGCAGTAAAAATAGCGCTGCTATTCCTATTATTGCTACAGGGCACTTAACCGCTTTAGGCGTGAGTCAGTCAGAAAGTGTACGCGATATCTACATTGGCACCCTTGAAGGCTTTGACGCCAAAGGGTTTCCGCCCGCCGATTACATTGCACTTGGGCATATTCACAGGCCACAGAAAGTCGCTAAAACAGAACACATTCGCTACTCAGGCTCGCCAATACCGCTAAGTTTTGATGAACTAAACACACAAAAGCAAGTGGTGTTGGTAACGTTTGAATCTGAAAGCACAACGCCTACTATCTCAACGCTTCCGGTACCGCGCTTTCAGGCCATGGAAGTCATAAAAGGCGACTTAAAAGCGATTGAGGCGGCCATTAATAAAAGCGATGCCATCGCGTTAGCTTCTCAAACAGATGATGACAGCAATACGAACTCGGCCCCTGTGGCTAATCAGAAAGCCGATAGCGCAATGGATAACGCCATTAGACCTAAAGACCCCGTGTGGCTATGCATTGAAGTTGAAACAGAAGACTACCTGACTGATTTGCAGCAGCGTATTCAGGGCTTGTTAGAAGGGAAAAACGCTGAGATTTTACAGTTGAAACGCAAGCGTAAGCGCACAGTAAATAGCTTAACGGAAAAGCAAAACGTCCAGCTAAGCGAACTATCGGTAAACGATGTATTTGAAGCGCGTTTGGCATTGGAGAGCATAGAAGATAATCCAACAAGTGAGTCGGTACGAGAACCCTTGCTAGATGGCGACCAAAGCACCCGAGCAATGGAACAAGCCGGTTCAGAGAAAAGCGCTTCACGCATTAACCGGATAAGGCAGCTGTTCAATGAAGCAGTAGAGCAAGTGCACACCAATGATGAAGATGCTGAAGTACCAGTAGAGACCTCATTGGCAAACACGACAGACAACAAAGGCGAGTAATACAATGAGAATATTAACCTTACGCCTTAAAAATCTAAACGCCTTAAAAGGGGAGTGGAAGATAGATTTCACTCAGTCGCCGTTTATCGACAATGGCCTGTTTGCCATAACTGGCCCAACAGGGGCGGGTAAAACCACGCTACTTGATGCCATTTGTTTAGCGCTTTATCACCAAACCCCTCGCTTGGGGCCAATTTCAACGTCTAACAACGACATCATGACCCGCGGCACGGCGGAGTGTTTGGCGGAGGTTGAGTTTGATATTAAGGGGAAAGCATACCGTGCGTTTTGGAGTATGCGTCGGGCCAGAGGGAAAGTTGACGGTAACCTGCAAAGTGCCGATGTTGAGCTGGCCGAAGTTGAAAGCGGCAAGGTATTGGCTACCCAAGTTAGGCCGAAAAGCGAAGAGATTGAAAAGCTGACTGGCCTTAATTTTGCCCGTTTCACCAAGTCTATGATGTTGTCGCAAGGGGATTTTGCTGCGTTTTTAAATGCTAACGAGGCCGACCGAGCCGAGCTGCTTGAAGAGTTAACTGGCACTGAAATTTACGGGCAGATATCACAGGCAGTACATCAGCAATTTAGTGACGCTAAACAAAAGAAAAAAGAGTTTGCGATAAAGCTGGAAGGCGTAACCTTGCTTAGCGACGAGCAAATCACCCAGCTTGAAGAAGAGCAAGCACAAACCAAGAGCCAAGTCGCAACGTCTAACCAAACACTTGTTCAGTTACAAAAGCAACAGCAGTGGCAACAAGCGTTTAACGCCAATGAGCTAACCATAAAAGAAGCCAGTGAAGCGCAGCAAAGCGCGAATAACGCCATCAATGAGGCGAAACACGAGCTTGAACTTCTAACCCAAAGTGAGCCAGCTGAAAAGCTTCGCCTGCCATTTTTGCAAAGAAACGGGCTTCAGCAAGATGTAACTCGTTATAAAGAAAAACTTGAAGAGAAAGCAGCCCAGTTGCCCGACTTAAAAACGCAAAAGGCACAGCTCAGTTTGGAAGTGACCAACGCTGAACAAGCGTTAGTTCTTACAAAGCAACAAAGCAGTGAGCTTGAAAAGCGCATCAATGAGCAGGTGGTTCCGCTAGATAACCAAATAGCGCAGCTCACTAATGAACAGCAAAAAGCAAACGAAAACGCGGCACGTTTAAGGCAGTCAATAAACGCGTTAACGCTAAAGCGCACAGAAGTCGAAAACGCTTCGGCAGATAACAAGACCAAGCTTGTTGAACTGGAAACCTACTTACATGAACATCACTCACTTAGCGGCATAGCGGAATTTATAAGTGGCTGGAGTGAAACGGCGCGCCATATTGAACATGATAAAAAGCAGTTAGAAACACTGACACAAAGCGTAAAGAATGATCGTCAGGCGCTTTCATCCCTAGATGACGCTATCGCAAAAAAAAATGAGTCGTTAAGCGCGTTAACGCAGACCTTCGATGACAAAAACGCGCAAGTTGCCAAGTGCGAAAAGGCACTTCAGGCCGCGCTATCTGACAAACCAAGTGATACTAATAGTACTAATGCAACCAGCAAAGCAAACCTTCAGCAAGAGCGCGATACCAAGCTTCATCATTGGGATAACGTGTTACAGATAGGGCATATTCAACAGCAATATTTGGCACTAGAGCAAGACAGAGTATCGCTAAGTGCGCAGAGGGAAGACTTAGCGAAGCAACTAGCACAGCAGCAATCTGACCGCCAAGCCTTGGTTGATGCTTACAAGCAAACTCGTAGTAATTTAAAAGACATAGAGGCGCTTATCGCCTTGGATGCTGAAGTGGCGCACCTGCGCGCACAGTTAAAAACTGGCGAGCCATGCCCTGTTTGTGGGGCAAACGAGCACACCACGTCTAGCGTGGTTATTGATGTACCTGAAACTATCCAAAAGCGAGATAGCTTAAAGCAGCAGTTACATGATATTGAGCAGCAAGGGGCGCGGGCAAAAGAAAGTGTTACACAAACTGAATTCACTCTTGCTCAGGTTAATAAGCAGCTAGAACAGGCAAGCGGGCAACGAGATACGCTACTAGAAAAGTGGCAGCAGATTTCAAGCGTACTTAGCGCTGATATACCGAGCTTTGAAAAGGTCGACATTAATACTTCGCAAAGCGTCGCCCAATTTACCCAGCAGTTTAAAACTCGTCTTGATGATATTAGTGCTCAATTAACCCGTTTAGATGAGTGCGAGCAAGCTCTAAATGTTGCACAACAGGCTAAAAATGAAGCCCAACAGTTGCTACAAGCCAAACAGTCAGAACTTGCAGTTTCTCTGCAGCAGCGCGAAACCTTGGAAAAGCAATTTAACGAACGTAATACAGAGTTGGAGAACAAAACAAAAAGGGTTAACGATGGTATTTTAGCGCTCAGCGAAACTATGACGGAGTACGGTGCTGATATTCACAACTTGTCTATTGATGGAGTTGCCACGTGGTTAAATGAAAAAGCCGAAGCGCTAAAAACTTATAAACACAATCATCAGCTACACGCCAAACTTAAAGATGAGTTGCAAGGAGTAAGTAGCACCTTGCTTGTGGTCAGTCGTGATATCGAAAGCGCCGAGAATCAGCTTAAGGGCGTATCTGAAGAGCTTGTGCAGCTAGGTAATAGTTTAAAGGCGCTGCGAGACTCGCGCACAACCGTATTCCCTGAAGGCAATATTGCTGAAACAAGGAATAAGGCAAACGCCGCCCAAGAAATGGCTGAGCGAAATGTAAATGAATGCAAATCTCGTCTACAACAAACGGACACTATTTTGTCTCGTTTAGAAGCAGAAATTGCCCAGCTTAATGAACAACTAAACGAAAAAGAGCAAGCACTTTCAGAGGCAACAGAGCACTTTAGCCGTCAGTTGGCGAGCAGCCCATTTGCCGATGAGCACGCGTTTAGCAATGCCCTTTTAGACGAAGATACCCGCAACACCTTGCTTGAACTGCAAAAGCGATTAACTCAGCAAAAACAACAAGCGGACTTAAAGCTAGAAAACGCGCTAGCTACCCAACAATCTCTAAAAGCCCATGCTAATGCAGCGCAGTGGCAGAGCGAGTTAGAAGAGCACGGTGCACAGTGGCTCGATACGAAAATTACCCAGCAAGCTCAGCAGCGTGACACGCTGTTATCTTCTTTAGGGCAAATTGAACAGCAGCTAAGCGCTAACAATCAAGCCCGCGAAAGGCAGCAGCAGCTTGTGGATGAGATGGCCGCGTTTGAGGCCTATTACGACGATATTACTTACCTGCACTCGTTAATTGGTTCGGCCAGCGGCGACAAATTCAGACGTTTTGCCCAAGGACTTACCTTGGACAACTTAGTGCAGCTTGCAAATCAGCAGCTTGATAAATTACACGGTCGCTACCAGCTAATTCGAAAAGAAAACGAAGGGTTGGGTTTAAGTGTATTAGACACCTGGCAAGGTGACGTGGTGCGAGACACCAAAACCCTGTCTGGCGGAGAAAGTTTCTTAGTGAGCCTTGCACTGGCATTAGCTTTATCTGACTTGGTCAGTCACAAGACCAGTATCGATTCGCTGTTTTTAGATGAAGGCTTTGGCACCCTTGATGCTGAAACTTTGGATGTGGCGCTTGATGCACTAGACAACTTAAATGCCAGCGGAAAAATGATTGGTGTGATAAGCCATATTGAAGCCATGAAAGAGCGTATTCCTACTCAGCTTAAAGTGATCAAACGCAACGGTGTGGGGTTAAGTGCATTAGAAAAACCTTATGCGGTGGGGTGAACTCACCGCTTTAGGGATTAGTAGCTAAAACGTTTGCTTACAAGTATATGCGCGGTAAATGCTCGCAAGATCATGGTTTTATGATACTTTATCGTTATTAAAAGTAGATATGGACATCATATTTAGTGAAACGATTTGCGATACTCCCTCTTTTTGCCTCTTTCTGTTCGTTTGGTAGTACCTTTCAATGTGAAAGTGAGTTTGCATGGCTAAAGAACACGTTTGAAAACAACGATGCCGGTTTTCAATATAGCGTCGAGAAAAAAGGGCAGGACCTTTATTCCGCCCACAATAATGCCATCTTGGCTCGGGTACAAAGCGCGAAGAACGAAGCGCAATGCCAAACTGTGCTTAGCGACTGGCTTACGTTTTTTCGCAAGGGGCATGTTGGTCTTGTACTAAATACGAATGGTTCAGAGGAAACGGTACGCGAATCGGTAGTGCATGATTTCGACTTATCGGCATTTAAACAACATTTGAAAAGCCAACGTGAGGAAACTCTTGAGGGGATTTGGCAATTCTCAAGCTATACGGTTGCGTTAAAAAAAGAAGGTAATGTCCATAAAGCCTATATCGTTGAAAGTACCAACCCTTCATGGAAGGCGGGACAAGTAAAGTTCATCCTTAACGACCCTGCAGACAGCAATACTGCGAAAGTGACGTTTTTTATGGGCGATCACTCCGCCCGACAAATCGATACCATGACACTCTTGGGTAATAACGAAGTGGTGTTGGGCAATAGCTTTATCGTTATGTCGCGTGAGGAACCACGACAAGAATCGTCGCCTGAAATAACACGCTATGTGCGCCTGCTTAGTACAAAAGCTCCGCTATTCGAAAAAATTTCAGAGAACACAGTATTAGTTCGCATACCGGCTTTCGATCACGCCTTCAAAAAAGACATCGATGCGGTTATCGCTAAGCACCTGGATACGATTTTGAACACTGAAAACCTCATTATCGACATCCGAGGAAACGGTGGTGGTAGTGACGTAAGCTATGCGTCTTTACTCCCTATTTTATACACCAACCCTATTCGCACTGTAGGCATGGAATATTTATCTACTGAGCTTAACAACTCTAGAATGCTTGGCTTTTTGGAAAACCCTCATTTTAGTGAAGAAGAAAAGCAGTGGGCAAAAGACGGGTACGACATTCTTCAGCAACACATAGGCAGCTACATCAACATTGATGACGACGTAACGGTGGAGACATTCGATAAAATCGAACCTCTGCCAAAAAGTATTGGCGTACTCGTTGATTCAAGTAATGGCAGTACCGCAGAACAGTTTTTGCTGGCGGCTAAGCAAAGCAAGAAAGTAAAGTTGTTTGGGCAAACCACCGCAGGTGTACTCGACATTTCAAACATGTATCAAACTGATTCGCCGAGCGGTACTTATACCTTGCATTACAGTTTAACCAAAAGTTTGCGTATTCCCCACATGGCCATTGATGGGGTAGGCATTCAGCCAGACTATTATATTGATGGAGAGCTTCCTCTTTACCAGTGGACGTCTTATACGCAAAAGATACTTGAAGGCATGTAAACCCTCATAAACGCCAAGCATACGGTTATTTGCGAGTAACTAAGACCAAACAGGTTCATTTGTCTGGGGTTTTACATTATGGTGCGTCGTCAAAATAATAATGGACCAACATTTATGGATTCAACGTCACGCCCCAGCCTGTTTCAGCGCTACATGAATGGCAGTTTGGTACTGCAAATTATCATTGGTATCGTATGCGGTATTGCGATAGCGACTTTTTCACCTTCTGCTGCTCAATCAGCAGGGCTGTTGGGTAACTTATTTGTAAAAGCCCTAAAAGCAATAGCTCCTTTATTGGTTTTTGTTTTGGTCATGGCATCCATTGCCAACCATAAGCAAAACGAGCAAACCTTTATCAAACCCGTACTTGTGCTTTATTTGTTGGGCACACTACTGGCAGCGCTCACCGCCGTGTTGGCAAGCTTTGCTTTTCCTACAAGCTTAAGCTTAGTGACATCAGAAGTTAGTCAAGCTGCGCCGAAAGGGGTATCGGAAGTCCTTACTACTTTGCTTTATAACATGGTAGATAATCCGGTAAATGCATTAGTAAATGGAAATTACATTGGTATTCTCACGTGGGCTGTAGGTCTAGGTTTAGGTCTACGTCATGCTAGCGAGGCAACGAAAGCGCTACTTCAAAATATGGCAGATAGCGTAACAACTGTGGTGGGTTTTGTTATTAAACTTGCTCCCTTCGGTATTTTCGGCTTGGTAGCCAATACCATTGCCACAACGGGCTTTGAAGCATTGCTTGGCTACTCTCATTTATTAACGGTACTGATTGGCGCGATGCTATTTATCGCACTTGTGACCAACCCTTTATTAGTATTTTTGGCAACCAAAAAGAATCCCTATCCTTTGGTGTTTAAATGCCTGAAAGAAAGCGGGATTACGGCATTCTTCACCCGTAGTTCGGCGGCGAATATCCCGGTAAACATGGCGCTGTGTAAACGATTAAAGCTTGATGAAGACACCTATTCGGTATCTATTCCGTTAGGCGCCACCATTAATATGGCTGGGGCTGCGATCACAATAACCGTGTTGACGCTAGCTGCGGTTAATACCTTGGGAATTTCTGTAGATTTCCCTACTGCTGTATTGTTAAGCGTTATCGCTGCGGTATCAGCATGTGGAAGTTCAGGTGTTGCAGGCGGTTCGCTGCTGCTTATTCCGCTGGCCTGTAGCCTGTTTAATATACCCAATGAGGTCGCTATGCAGGTGGTTGCGGTGGGCTTTATTGTTGGCGTACTGCAAGA
>CETE01042521.1_pt1 | contig 15440 bp, 14 predicted proteins | sample 531241 | NCBI WGS metagenome assembly CETE01 (sample SAMEA2622336, study PRJEB7988) | marine metagenome | biome: marine biome (ENVO:00000447); feature: deep chlorophyll maximum layer (ENVO:xxxxxxxx); material: "saline water (ENVO:00002010), including plankton (ENVO:xxxxxxxx)" | depth 30 m
AGTTCCTAATACAGCACCACATGAGGATGTGGATCTAACAGGAATAGATAAAGAGTTATATGTTCATAACGCCTACTTCGCAAGATGGGTTACAAATTTTGATTCAAAAAAATCAACTGATTTTTGGTATTTAATACAAGATAAAGCAATGAGTCTGAAAGATTATAGTGCAAATACAAGAAATCAAATATTAAGAGGTTTAAAAAAGTTTCATATTAAACAAATATCTATAAAGGAAATGTCTTTAAATGCATATGAAATTTATAAAAAAGCATCATTAGAGTATAATACAAAGAATAAGATATTATCTGAAACTGCATTTAATAATTTATTAATACGAGATTTTGACTATTGGGGTATATATTTAGAAGATCGATTAATTGGTTTTTCTAAAAATAGAATTTATAAGGATTCTTGCGACTATTCTACTATAAAAGTTTTACCAGAGTATATTAAAGACTATCCTTTTTATGCACTTTTTTATTCTATGAATTTATATTATCTCACAGAAAAAAAAATAAAATACGTTACGGATGGAGCTAGAAGTATATCTCATAGAACAAATATTCAACAATTTTTACTAATGAAATTTAAATTTAGAAAGGCTTATTGTAATTTACATATCAAGTATTCATGTAAATTTGGATTAATTGTTAAAGTGTTGTTTCCTTTCAGAAAAATATTTGGTTTTTTTGATTTTTTATTATTTAGAAATATTTTTTCTATTTTATTCCAGGAAGAAATTTCACGAAATTGTAATAAGCATTAATATGTTAGTAATTTGTAATGGTTCGTTTAAATCTGGTTCTTCTTGGTTACATGCAATTATATTGGAAATCTTTAGAATAAAAAAGCAACCTATCAAAGATATCCCTTTTAAATATAATCCAAATATTAATTCACCTACTAGAATACTTGAGAGTAAAATATTTGATTTTATAAAAATTGAGGATTATAATACTTCACACTACGTAACAAAGTCACACTACTTTAGTGAAAAAGTTTTTAAAAAAAAATATTCTGAAAATGTAAAGTTTATATTTATTCAAAGAGATATAAAGGATGCAATTGTTTCTCATTTTTATCATTTTAAGCAATATCGCTATAGAAATATTAGCTTTGAAAAATATTTTAGATATATTGGAATATATAAAGCATATGAAATTTCTTTGTTTAACTCGAGAGCAAAAAAATATTTTAATTCTGATTTAATATTTTCTTATAATAATATTAAAAATGACTTTAACAATACTGTATTAAGTTTATGTTCTATTTTAGGTTTTGAAGATATTTCAATAGAAGAGATTCTAGAAATTAAAAAAAACACTTCCATTCAAAACATGAGAAGAACTGCTAAAGAGGGTAAAAGTAATTATTATCCTGAGCTTGGGAATATGAACTATAAGATGTTTCGTAAAGGAGTTATTGGAGAGTGGAAAAAATATTACAATAAAAGTAATTTAGAATTAATATCTCGGATTATTAACTTAAATCCTCCCTTTTATATTAAAATAATTTACTTTTTTATTTTTACATTAAGAAGAAAAATAGGTTTATAAATGAATAGTTTAGTCTCAATTATTACTCCATCATATAATTCTTCAAATTATATAGAGTCTTGTGTGCAATCAGTTATTGATCAAACATATACTAATTGGGAAATGTTGATAGTTGACGATTGCTCTAGCGATGATTCTTTTTATAAAATTCAATTAATTGCTAGCAAAGATACTAGGATTAAAATTTTCCAAAATAGTCAAAATATTGGTGCTGCTAATACTAGAAATATTGCTTTAAAGAAAGCAAGAGGGAAATTTATTGCATTTTTAGATTCAGATGATATGTGGAATAAGGATAAGTTAGACAAACAGATTAATTTTATGCTTTTGAATAATATTGCCTTTTCATATACTGCTTATGAAATGATTACAGATACTAGTCTTAATGTATTTAAAGTTATTAAAGCTCCTAAAAAAATGCATTATCACTCTTATTTGAAGAATACAATAATTGGATGCTTGACTGTAGTTTTAGATCGAGAAGAAATAGGAGATTTTAAAATGCCTAATATTCGATCTTCTCATGATATGGCTTTATGGTTATCTATTATGAAAAGAGGTTATGATGCATTTGGTTTAGATATTAATCTAGCTCAATATAGAATTTTACCAAATTCAAATTCATCGAGAAAATTAAAAGCGGCTAAAGATGTTTGGTTGGTATATCGAAATATTGAAGGACTTAGTTTTGTCTATAGTTTGTGGTGTTTTATAAATTATGTAGTAAATGCATTAATAAAAAGAATGTAATGAAAAGGTGTTGTGATATATTAGTTTCTTTTCTTGGTATTATTATTTTAAGTCCAGTGTTTATTTTAATAGGGATGATTATCAGTTGCTCTTCCAAAGGTCCAATTTTTTTTGTTCAAAAAAGAGTTGGTAGAAATGGTAAATTATTTTCAATGATTAAATTCCGATCGATGTTAATTTATCAAAAGAACTCAAGTACTGTTTCAATATATGGTGATGATAGAGTAACTACTTTTGGGTCGTTTTTAAGAAGATATAAGTTAGATGAATTACCAGAACTTTTTAATGTGCTTAAGGGGGATATGAGTTTAGTTGGCCCAAGACCTGATGTGTCTGGCTATGCAGATAAACTAAAAGGTGAATCAAAATTAATTTTATTATTGAGGCCAGGTATAACAGGACCAGCTACATTAAAATATGCAAATGAAGAAAAGATTTTAGCTTCCTGTAAGGATCCAATTAAATATAATGATGAGATTATTTACCCCGATAAAGTAAAGATAAATTTAGATTACTATTATAATCATTCATTTTGGATTGACATTAAGATTATATTTGCTACTATTTTTAGAAAAAATTATTAATTGAAAAATAAAAAACAAATATGGCTATCATCCCCAAATATGTGTGGGGCTGAAATGAAGTACGTTAAAGATGTATTTGAGAGCAATTGGATTGCACCAGTAGGACCATATATTGAGAAATTTGAAAAAGGTTTGTCATTAATTTCTAATAATTATTCTGTTGCTGCGCTTAGTAGTGGCACAGCGGCTATTCATTTAGCACTAATTTTACTAAATATTAAAGCTGGTGATAGTGTTTTATGTTCTTCATTTACATTTGCAGCTTCAGCAAATCCAATTAAATATTTAGGAGCAAATCCAATTTTTATTGATAGTGAGAGAGAAACATGGAATATGTGTCCTAAATTACTTGAAAGAGCCATTAGAGATAGTAAAAATAAGGGGATATTGCCTAAAGCAATTATATTAGTTCATTTATATGGGATGCCTGCAAAAATTGAGGAAATCATAAAAATTTCTGCAAAGTACAAGATACCAGTTATTGAAGATGTTGCTGAAGCAATAGGCTCAAAATATAATGGTATTCCCTTAGGAACTTTTGGTAAATTTGGTATTTATTCTTTTAATGGTAATAAAATCATTACTGCTTCTACTGGAGGAGCTTTGTTTTCAAAGGATAAGAAATTAATAGAGTATTCTAAGAAATTATCTACACAGGCAAGAGACAAAGCACCTCACTATGAACACTCAGATATAGGATATAATTACAGATTGAGTAATATTTGTGCTGCTATTGGTTTTGGACAATTAGAAATTTTAACAGATAGAATAAATAAAAAACGAGAAATTTTTAATTTTTATAAAACCAAATTATCTAAAATAGATGATATTGAATTTTTAGATGAAAATGAAAATATTTTTTCAAACTTTTGGTTAACTACGATACTTTTAAGACGTGAATCTACAATAGATCGAGAAGACTTGCGTTTGTATCTAAGTGAAAATAATATTGAGTCAAGACCATTATGGAAACCAATGCATTTACAGCCAGTTTTTAAGCAGTATGATGCATATATTAATGGGGTATCAGAAGATTTATTTAATAGAGGTTTATGCCTACCTTCAGATACTAACATGAAGAATGAAGATTTAAATATGGTTGTAAATAAAATAAAAGAAATCTATGCGGCTTAGGTTGCAAAATTTACAGAGAATTCATAAGCAGCTTATTATGGCTTTTGTGGATATATTTACTCTAGTTTTGGCATTATGGTTAGCTTTTGTGCTAAGATTAGGAGATCCTTTGCCATTAGATTATATTTTTTCGTCATGGTGGATTTTTTTTACGTTACCTTTCATAACAATTTTTTTATTTATTAAGTTAGGACTATATAGAGCTGTTTTACAATACATAGGAATTAAAATTATTCTTACCACCTTTCAAGCTACTACAATTGCATGTTTAATTGTTGGATTTTTTATGATGTTTTTTCGAGAACCAAATCTACCTAGATCAATCTTTCCCATTTTTTGGTTTATAATAAATATTTTTGTTATTACAAGCAGATTTTTATTTAAGGCATATTTATATTCATGGGACAGTTTTATAAGTTTAAGAAAAAAAACTTTAATATACGGAGCCGGAGATGCGGGCGTTCAGTTAGTTGAAAGTCTAAAAAAAAGTTCTATTTATTTGCCAATTGCATTTATAGATGACGATACTACCAAACAAGGAACAATAATTAATCATTTAGAGGTTTTTCCATTTAAAAAAATAGATACATTAATTAAAAATGAGGATGTAAAAGTTTTATTATTTGCAGTTCCATCTGTAAATATTAAGCAAAGAACTCAAATTCTAAAAAAGTTAACAAAGTATCCAATAGAAGTGAAATTATTACCCTCAATTGATAGTATAAGTAATGGTGTCGTTTCAATAGACAATATAAAGCATGTTGAAGTTGGTGATATTTTAGGTAGGAATGTAGTTTCACCAAAAAAAGAATTATTACAAAGAAATATTTCAAAAAAAAATATTTTAATAACTGGTGCAGGGGGTAGTATAGGATCAGAGCTTTCAAGACAAATAATGAAACTAAATCCAAATAAGGTTATACTGATGGATAATTCAGAGTATAATTTATATAATATACATTTTGAATTGCATAGTCAGGGATATCACTGTGAAATTATCCCATCACTATGTACTGTAACTAATTATCACCAACTAAAGCAGATTATTAAAAAAAATAATATTCATACAATATACCATGCAGCTGCATATAAACATGTTCCTATGGTTGAAATGAATGTTGTTTCAGGAACTTATAATAATGTGATAGGTACGTATAATGTTGCTAAAGTATCTGATGAAGAAAAAGTAGAAAATATGGTTTTAGTATCTACTGACAAAGCAGTGCGCCCTACAAATGTAATGGGAGCCTCAAAACGCATGTCAGAACTCATTCTTCAAGCATATTCGGATAAAAGTAATTGCTGTTTTTCTATGGTTCGCTTCGGAAATGTGCTTGATTCAGCTGGCTCAGTTGTCCCTCTTTTTAGAAATCAAATAAAAAGTGGAGGTCCTGTGACGGTGACACACAGAAATATTACAAGATATTTTATGTCTATACCTGAAGCAGTAGAATTAGTATTACAATCAGGAGCTATGGCAAAAGGAGGCGATGTATTTGTTTTGGATATGGGTGAGCCTATTAAAATTATTGATTTGGCATATAAAATGATTCATTTAAGTGGTTTAAAACCGATTGACAATGAAAATCCTGATGGAGATATTAGAATAGAATTCACTGGATTAAGGCCTGGAGAAAAATTATATGAAGAACTATTAATTGGTAGTGATGTCGTACAATCCGAACATTCAAGAATTATGCAGGCTAAAGAAAGCAAGCTTTCATACCAAGATGTTAAATACTGTATTGATGTAATTAAGTCAGCAAGAGAAAAGCAAGATGAAGTGGTTGTTAAAGAACTATTGTTAAAATATATTGATGGATATACATCAGAGGAGGACTAAAAAATATATTTTTGTTTTATGAATATAATTATATTTGGTGCTGGAACTTTTGGCACAGCGATTGCCAAAGCTTTGTCAATGAATAAAGAAAATAATGTTCAATTATTTTCAAAAAATAAATCCAAAGTAAATGAAATAAACACTTTAAATACAAACAAATCATGTTTTCCCGGTAAACATTTACCCTCTTCAATTTGCGCTACAAGTAACGAGAATGTTTTTTCTGATGCAGATATAGTTTTTATAGCTTACCCTTCATCACTTATAATTAAAAAAATTGAATCTGTTTTTCATAAATTTAAAGAAAATGTTCTTATTGTAAATCTTTCAAAAGGATTATTGAATGGAGGTGTTACAGTTGTAGATACTATAAAGCAAAAGTTTGAATTTGAGAATATTGTAACTTTAAAGGGACCTTCTTTTGCTGTTGAGCTAATGGATCATGCAAGTACTTTATTAACTCTTGGTTATAAGACTCAAAATCAATTTGATATAGTTAATAAAGTTATTAAAAACACTGTATTACATATTGATTTTACAAACGATATTAGAGGTGTTGAAATTTTAAGCTCACTAAAAAATATCTATGCTATTTTTTTGGGTATAGTAGATGCAAAATATAATTCCTCTAACACTAGATTTATGATGTTAACTAAAGCTTTTTCAGAAGTTAGACTTATATTAAAAGAGCTTGGAGGTTGTGAATCAACATTGTTTTTATCATGTGGTTTTGGAGACTTGTGTTTAACATCATTAAATGACTTAAGTAGAAATAGAACATTAGGATTATTAATTGGCAAAGAGTTTTATAACGAAGACTATAAATCAAATTCTGTGATTCTTGAAGGTTTAAATTCTATTAAGATGATATATAATTTAGTTAATAATAAAATTATATGTAAATTACCTATTTTAGCTAAATTACATGATTATTTTTCAGGAAAAACTAAAGAAATAGATGTAACTTTTAATGATTTTTCTAATATAACTATCAAATAAATGAAAAAGATATTAATTGTATTTGGTACTCGACCAGAAGCTATAAAAATGGCTCCTGTGATTAAAGCGTTTAATATGAATAGTAATTTTCAAACTAAAGTTTGTGTAACAGCGCAACACAGAGAAATGTTAGACCAGGTTTTAGAATTTTTTGAAATTACACCAGATTTTGATTTAAATTTAATGAAGCCTAATCAAAATTTATATAATTTGACAGCAGAAATTATAAATGGACTAAAAACTGTTTTAGAAAAATTTCCTGCAGATTTTGTTTTTGTTCATGGAGATACAACTACCACAATGGCTGCTAGTATTTCTGCATTTTACTCAGGATCAAAGGTATGCCATGTTGAGGCAGGGTTAAGAACAAATAATAAATATGCTCCTTTCCCTGAAGAAATTAATCGACAAATCACAGGTAGGATAGCAGATTATCATTTTGCACCAACCATGCAATCAAAAGAAAATCTTTTAAATGAAAATATAAATCAATCAAATATTCTAGTTACTGGAAATACAGTTATAGATGCATTACTTGATGGAGTTGAAAGGATAAAGAATATTGAGAATGATACTATCAACATGTTAAAGAATATAATTGATGATAAAAAAGATTTAATTTTAGTGACAGGGCATAGAAGAGAAAATCATGGTCAAGGATTTTTAAATATTTGTTATGCTTTAAAACAAATTGCAGAAAAAAATAATGTTCAAATTATTTATCCAGTACATTTAAATCCAAATGTACAAAAGCCAGTAAATGATATTTTATCAAATGTAAATAATATAAATTTAATTGATCCTTTGCCATATGAAGCTTTTATTTGGTTAATGGAAAAGTCAAAATTAATAATTACTGATAGTGGAGGGGTGCAAGAAGAAGCTCCTTCATTAGGAAAGCCTGTATTAGTTATGAGAAATACTACCGAAAGACCAGAAGCTGTTGCTGCAGGAACTGTTATTTTAGTAGGTACTAATACTAATAAAATTATAGAAGAAGCAAATCTTTTATTACAAGATAAAAGTAAATATGAAAAAATGAGTCGACTTCATAACCCTTATGGAGATGGAAAAGCCAGTTTTAGGATAGTAGAATTTTTATTAAATATTAAATATGAAAGAAAATAAAGTAGTAATTATGGGTTTAGGATATATTGGGCTACCAACTGCTGCTGTTATCGCGAGTAATGAATTTGTGGTTCAAGGTGTTGATGTAAATCAAGAAGTTGTAAATACAATTAATAAAGGAGATATTCATATTATAGAACCCGATTTGGATGTTTTAGTAAAGAGTGTAGTTAATAAGGGCTTACTTAAAGCAAGTATAGTTCCAGATAATGCAGATGTTTTTTTAATTGCTGTCCCTACTCCATTTAAAGGAGATTTCGAGCCAGATTTAAAATTTGTTGAATCTGCAACTAAAATGATTATTCCAAAATTAAAAGCAGGGAATTTATTTATAATAGAATCTACTAGTCCGGTAGGTACAACAAATAAGATGGCAGAAATTATTTTTGATAAAAGACCAGATCTTAAAGATAATTTATATATAGCTTATTGCCCCGAAAGAGTTCTTCCAGGTAAGGTAATTTATGAGTTAGAAAATAATGATCGAGTAATAGGGGGTATTGATAAAAAATCAACAAAAGTTGCGCAAGAATTTTATAGAAAATTTGTCAAAGGAGAATTACATGCTTCGGATGCCAAGACAGCTGAAATGTGTAAATTAGTAGAAAACTCATCAAGAGATGTGAGTATTGCTTTTGCAAATGAGTTAAGTATGATTTGTGATAAGGCAGAAATTAATGTTTGGGAGCTTATAAAATTAGCTAATAAACATCCAAGAGTTAATATTTTACAACCTGGTACCGGAGTAGGTGGGCATTGTATTGCCGTTGATCCATGGTTTGTAGTTTCTAATTTCCCTCAGGAAGCTGTAATAATTAAGCAGGCAAGAACTATCAACACATATAAAACAATGTGGGTTATTGAAAAGATTAAGCGTAGCGCATTGGAATTTGAAAACAAAAATAAAAGAAAACCACTAATAGCACTGATGGGTTTAGCATTTAAACCAGATATTGATGATTTGAGAGAGTCACCTGCTGTTGAAGTAGTAGAAAATTTACTTGAAAAAGGGGAGTATGATATACTCTTAGTTGAACCCAATTTAACAGCAAGTGAAAAATATAAGTTAACAAATTTTCAAATGCTTGAAAATGAAGCTTTAGACATAGTTGTGTATTTAGTAGCCCATAAAGAATTTAAAGACTTAAATTTTAATGCAATTGAATTAGATTTTTGTGGAGCAAAAAAATAAATATTTATCTTTTTTATCAAAACATCTTGCGTTTTTTGTTTTGGGATTTGCATCTCTTTCATTTTTTATAGTTAATATTTTATTAAAAGAAAAACTATCCTCGTCAGATTATGGTCTGTATTCATTGTTAATCACTTATTTATCTTTAATATCTTCATTTGGTTTATTAGGATTTGAGCAGGTACTTTTAAGGACAACCAAAATCGCTAAAAAAAAAATATTAGTACAAAGAAACATACTTTTTCCAATATTTTTTATACTAATATTTATAAGTTTTTTATCCTCATATTTATTTTTACATTATTATGATTACTCATTTAGTTTTATTTCCTTTCTAATTTTTACCCTTCTAGCTATAAGTATAAAAATTCTATTTAATTTATTTAGATTATTATCTAGCTTTACATTAGCTCAAATTATACTAAATACGTGGAGAATTGGACTTTTGATAATAGTAATTTTATGTGTATTTTATAATTTAGTAATATCACTAGAAATATTGTTTGGCTCAATATGTGTTGTTCTTTTCTTAACATTTTTTTTCTCATATAAATTAAAAAAATATATTGATTTTGTTAATGAATTTAATAAGTCAAAATTATTTAAAAAGTCTATTTTGTTTTTTCTTTCATTAATAACAATCTCAAGTATAAATTTTGGGGATCGTTTTTTTATTGAAAATAGATTTGGAATTGAAGACTTAGGTATTTATTTTTTTTATATAAATATTTTTTTGTTTCCTTTTACTTTATTTCAATCATATTTAGGATTCAGAGAAATAGTTATATTCAAAAAAAAGTATAATCAAAAAGTGTTAAATAATAAATTAAGAATAGCTTTATTTTATTCTTTAATTTTTGGTTTTTGTCTTTTGATTATAGCTTTTTTGATTGATATTTCAGGCTTATATCATTTAGATTTTAAATTAAATTTTAACATGATACTATTATTAGTTTTTTTAGGAGTTATAAAAGTTTGTTATTCACTTTTATCATCAGCAATTGGTGCAGTTTGTAATAATAAAATGCTTTATAAAATTAATAGAGATTCTATTATTAGTATAATTTTAATAATTCCTTTAATTTATTATTTTGCTTACGATATGACAACTACATTATTCTTTTTGATAGCTTTGTGGTTGATTAGATGTATAATTTGGTACAGACAACTATTAAAATATGAGAGTTAAATATGAACTAATTTTATGGTTTTCTTCATGTCTTAAACTTATTCCGGGCAGAATAGGTTGCTTCATAAGAAATTTATTTTTACCTTATAATAACGGTGAAAATGTGACAATTTGGGAAAATGTTCAAATAGATAGCCCATCTAAGTTAAGCATAGGTAATAATGTGTCAATAAATAGGGGGTGTATTATACATGCGGGAGGTGGAATTGAGATAGGTGATGATATTTTAATTGGCCCAAACGTGGTAATTTATTCTCAAAACCATGTTCACTCTGATATAAATAAAAAAATATATGAGCAGGGTTATGAAACCAAAAAAGTGACAATATTTAATAATGTTTGGATTGGAGCAAATTCAATTATACTTCCTGGTGTAAAAATTGAATCTGGATCGGTTATTGCAGCAGGAAGTGTTGTGACAAAAAACATTGAATCAAATTCTGTTGTTGCAGGAAAACCTGCGACATTTATTAAGAAAAGATGTTAAATTTTAATTTTAACACATTTATTAGATTCTTTCTTTTTATTGCGTTATTATCTTCTTTTATTTTAAAAATTTATAATTTGACTTTTTCTATAATGTCAATTTTATTATTGTATGAATTTATTGTAAGCAAAGATTTTAATTCAAAAATTATAAGTATTTTTTTATTTACTTATTTTTTTATTCCCTTTCTAAATATTTCAACTTACAGAGGAAGTATTTCATTTAATACATTAACTTTTTATTGTTGTTCAAATATTTTTATTTTACTCATACTTTATATTTTTTCGCATAAAAATCAAAAAAAAATATCTGTAACATATATAAATCAAAATATATCATTATACATGTTTGCATTTATACATATACTATTATCATATATTTTGATTGGATATATTTATTATAGATATGGAAATATTTTGGTTAATCAGGAAATACGATTTATGATTAGTCCAACATTAGGCTATTTAATTAAGTCTACTATATATATACCATTAATATTTTCTTTAATTAAAAGGAAAAAGTCAATTCGTTATTATTTTACTTTCATGGTTTTACCTCTTTTTCCAGCTTTTTTATTGGGGAGTAGAGGAACAGTTATTATGATTATTTTAGGTGTCTTATTTATTTTTATTCTTATGCAAAAGGAAAAGAAATCTTTTATAAATAAAATTAATATTCATTACAAAGAAATTAAAAGAAGACATTTATTATTTGGACTTTCAATATCAACTGTTATTTTATATGGGATTTTTTATGTTAGAAGAATTGGAAGTGAAGTATATGTTTCTTCTGCTGAATTAGTTAAAAAATACTTTGATGTTGCAATACCTGTTTTTTTTATATATATGATTTTACCTATATATTTTAATTTAAGAGAGACAGTTGGTATAACAAACACTATTATTCAAGATAATTTAAGAAATGACGGTATTATTCCTATGTTTTTTTTAGAAATATTTACTATATTACCAGGTAAACAAGACTCACCGGGTATTTTATTAGGAGAACTCATTGGTAAAGTAGGAGATGCAGGTTTAACACCTGGAATGATAGGAGGTTTATATTTAGATCTAGGTTTTTGGGCTGTTATTTTTCCTTGTATTTTTATATTTTTAATTAGTTACTTTTATCAAAGATCATCAAATAGTGATATTTTTAAACTTCTTTATGTTTTAAGTTTAATACAATTTTTTCATATTTACCACAGGGGTTTTTTAAAATTAGAATATATAATGTCATTTATAATTATTTTAATTTATTTATCTTTATCTGGAGCATTTAAATTAAAAAATGAAAATTCTTCACATTCTTTATCAATCGATACCTAATACTTCAGGTTCAAGTATTAGAAGTAGAGATATTATATCTTCACAAAAAAGAATTGGTATTGAACCAATTGTTGTTACTTCACCATTTCAAAATCCAGTTAAAAAGAATTGTAAAAAAGAGGAGATAGATGGAATTGTGTATTATAGAACATTTCGAGATAATTATGATGAGGTTGTGTCAGAAAGAAAAACACCTTTTTATAAGCAGATAATTAAGATGGGGAGGTTTTTTTCATTTGTAATTGATATATATAAAATAGTAAAAAAAGAAAAACCCGATGTGTTGCATGCACATGCTGTGTTTTTTTGTGCATTTGCTGCTAAAATTTCATCTGTTATATTTAGAGTGCCAGTCATTTATGAAGTACGATCTTTGTGGGAAGAAAGGTATAAACAGAAAAATTTTTTTTCAAAAGTAATATTTTCCTTTATTACTTTTTTAGAAACACTTGCTATGAACTTTGTAGATCAGCTTGTAGTTATAAATAAATCTTTAAAAAATGAGATTTCATCAAGATTATTATTGAAAAAAAAGAAAATTCATATTATAGAAAACGCAATTAATATTGATAAAATTAAAATTAAAAAAAGTAGAGTTAGACGATTAGAGGTTTTTGCATATGTAGGTTCTATTAGTCCTATTGAAGGATTAGACTTGTTAGTGCAAGCATTTATTAATTTGCATAAATTAGGCTTTAGAAATAAGCTTATTTTTTTTGGAGATGGTATTTATTTGAAAAAATTAAAATTAATGGCAAGAGATGATGATTTGATTATTTTTAAAGGTAGTTTTTCTCCAGATATTGCGGCAGATATTTATTCTGAGATTGATATAGTTGTCAATCCAAGAAAAAAAACTTATTTAACTGATTCAGTTACTCCTTTGAAACCTTTAGAAGCTATGGCATATGAAAAGTTAATCATGGCGTCTAATGTAGGTGGGATGAAGGAGTTAATTAAACATAATTTTAATGGTATTTTATTTGATTCTGATTCTGTTATTTCTATTGAATCTGCTGTTCAAAAAATTTTAAAAAGAGAGGATCTTGAAATTATTATTAAACAGGCCAAAGACTTTATTATTAGTAATAGAACTTGGGAGCAAAATGCAAAAGAATACAAGTTAATTTATAGTAATTTATATGCATAAAAAAGTTATTTTTTTAGATATACCAATCGATGCTATTACGATGAACGATACTTTAAAGCAAATAGAGCTTGCTATTCAGTTTAAAAAACAAATACATCATACAGTTGTAAACGCAGGAAAAATTGTTTTGATGCAACAAGACAAAGCTCTTAAAGATAGTGTTCTTAATGCAGACATAATAAATGCAGATGGACAAGCTGTAGTTTGGGCTTCTAAATTATTAGGCTTTAGAATTCCTGAGCGTGTTACTGGAATAGATTTAATGGAAAATTTAGTAAAATTATCATATTTAAATAATTATAAATGCTTTTTTCTTGGTGCAAAACAAGAGATTATTTTAAAGGTAATAAAAAATTACAAGCAGAGTTTTAACCCAAGTATTATTGCGGGGTTTAGAAATGGTTATTTTAATGAAAATGATGAATTGCAAATTGCTAAAGACATTTCTGAAAGTGGTGCAAATATTTTATTTGTTGCGATTTCTTCTCCTAAAAAAGAAATTTTTTTAAATAAATATAAAAATCATTTATCTAGTGTTAATTTTATTATGGGTGTTGGAGGAAGTTTTGATGTTATAGCAGGTAAGGTTAAAAGAGCGCCTAAATGGATGCGGAATTTGGGTTTAGAATGGTTTTATAGATTTTATCAAGAACCGACAAGAATGTGGAAGAGATATTTGATTGGTAATATAAAGTTTATTTGGTTAGTAACAAAAGCATATTTTACTAGAAAATAAATTACTATTTTTACTTTATGAATAAAATAGCTTTAATAACAGGAATAACAGGTCAAGATGGGTCTTATCTTGCAGAATTTCTTTTGAAGAAAGGATATAAAGTACATGGTATAAAAAGAAGATCTTCATCTTTTAATACTGATAGAATTGAACATTTGTATGAACATCCGCATTTAAGAGATAGGAATTTTATTTTACATTATGGCGATATGACTGACTCTATGAACTTGACAAAAATTATTAAAGAAGTTGAGCCAGATGAAATATATAATTTGGCGGCGATGAGTCATGTTCACGTTTCGTTTGATTTACCAGAATATGTTGCAAATACTGATGCGCTTGGAGCTCTTAGAATATTGGAGGCTATTCGTTTATTAAAATTAACACAAAAAACAAAGTTATATCAGGCATCTACATCAGAGCTTTATGGTAAAGTTAAAGAGTTTCCTCAATCCGAAAAAACACCATTTTTACCTAGAAGCCCATATGGTGTAGCTAAGTTGTACGCATATTGGATTACTGTTAATTATCGCGAAGCATATAATATTTTTGCATCTAATGGTATATTATTTAATCATGAATCACCAGTAAGAGGAGAAACGTTTGTTACTCGAAAAATAACTCGTGCTGCGTCAAAAATTGTATTAGGATTACAGGATAAGTTATATATTGGTAATCTTGATGCAAAACGTGATTGGGGTCATGCTAAAGATTACGTTCAGGCTATGTGGATGATTTTACAAGCTAAAAAACCTGATGATTGGGTAATCGCATCTGGCAGAACATCATCAGTTAGAGATTTCTTAAAAATTGCATTTTCATGCGTTGGTATCGAATTATCGTTTAAAGGAAAAGGGATTAATGAACGAGGATTAGTAGCGAGTTGTCGAAATCCGAATTATCAGCTTGATATAGGTAGTGAAGTAGTTCTAGTAGACCCTAATTACTTTAGACCTACAGAAGTTGATTTATTAATTGGAGATTCGTCTAAAGCTAAAAGAGAGCTTGGTTGGGAGCCGGAATATACATTAGAGACAATCATAGAGGAAATGATGTTATCAGACTTGAAATTAATGAAAAAAGATCAATATCTTAGTGATGGAGGATTCAATACTAAAAATTACTTTTAATATGATTAGTAAATCATCTAAGATTTATATTGCAGGTCATACGGGACTGGTTGGTTCTGCGATTTTAAAAAAATTTTCTGAAAAAGGCTACAGTAATCTTATTTATAAAACACATAGTGAACTAGATTTAGTTAATCAGCAAAAAGTTATGAGTTTTTTTGAAATGGAAAAGCCAGAATATGTAATTATAGCAGCCGCTAAAGTAGGTGGTATTAAAGCTAATAATACATA
>CETE01125131.1_pt1 | contig 15433 bp, 14 predicted proteins | sample 531241 | NCBI WGS metagenome assembly CETE01 (sample SAMEA2622336, study PRJEB7988) | marine metagenome | biome: marine biome (ENVO:00000447); feature: deep chlorophyll maximum layer (ENVO:xxxxxxxx); material: "saline water (ENVO:00002010), including plankton (ENVO:xxxxxxxx)" | depth 30 m
TCTTCTGTTTCTTCTTTATTTTCCATTCCTTCTTTTAAACCTATAATATTTTTTAATAAATGAGCTAATGATGTTGCTATTAAACTTGTTAGTAAAACTACTGTCATATTTTTTGTGTAAAAATAGGTAATCATTCCAACTAAGTAGAAAAATAAAACTGCACTAAATTCTTGTCTCATTATATATCCTAAAATATCAACTAATGCTATTAATGCTACAATATACAGGATATATTTATTTTTTAGTAGATTGTTTATAGTAGTTCCTTTTAACTTAAAATTCATTTTATATATAATAAATATAAAATATTTACATCAATATTTGTTTATAAGGAATTAATTCTTTTTCTAATAAGTTTAATTTTAATAATAATTTATTTGTTTCTAATTCTTTATTTTTTGATTCAATTAAATTTAAATATTCTAAAAGTTTTAATAAAGCACTATGTTGATGTTCTTTACATAATTTTTTATATAATAAAAAATTTTTACGTTGTTCTAATTCATCTTGAATATATGGTAAAAAATCTATTAAATTATCTTCTTTAAATTTATTTAAATAATCATATTCATAAATTAAAGTATTCTCTTTTTTTTTTATATTTCTTAAAGTTCTTTTTATTATTTCATCTTCATATGCGACATCTTCTCCTAAACAACTATTCATCTTTATAATTATAAATTATTTATATTTAATAATTAATTTATAATCAATCTTTTTTTTCTTTATTATCATTATTTTCTATTTTTTTTATCTTTTCTTTTTTTTTTTCTTCTTTTAAATTTGATTTTTTCATTATATCAATAATCTCATTTTTATCTTCAAAATTTTCTTTTACATCAATAATTTTTAATGATAAAAATAAATTTGTTAATATTATTGAAATTCCTAAAGCACAACCAACGTTTTTACATATTAAAAACATTAGTGCCGCTATCACATATAGCATTACTAACCCATGATATGTTTTATTTACCAAATAGCCCACTGATAATGCTATAGTTAAAAATAAAATAAAATTTGTAAAATTATCATTTTTAAAAATATTTTCTAGATTTTTAAAACTTCTAGAAACATTTTTTATACTAACAGACATATATATAATTATTTTATAAAATTTTTTAAAAATTTTTGAAAAATATTTAAAAGTTATTTTTAAAAAATATAAAAATATTGACATATATTATTTAGGATGAGCAAGACATTTATAGAACCACTCTTAAAAGAAGACGATAATAGGTATGTTATGTTTCCAATAAAGGATATAGATATATGGCAAATGTATAAAAAACAAGAAGATTTATTTTGGCGAGCCGAAGAAATTGATTTATCAAAAGATATGAAACACTGGGATAATCTTAATGCAGATGAAAAACATTTCATTTCTATGATTTTAGCATTTTTTGCTGCAAGTGATGGAATTGTTTTAGAAAATCTTGGTTCAAGATTTATGTCTGAAATACAACTTGCTGAAGCTCGTGCTTTTTATGGTCTACAAATTGCTATGGAAAATATTCATTCTATTACTTACTCTACTCTCATTGATACTTACATTAAAGATAAAACTCAAAAGCATAAATTATTTAATGCATTAAATGAGTATCCATGTATAAAAAAGAAAGGAGATTGGGCTATTAAATGGATTCAAGATAAACGTTCTAGTTTTGCAACTCGATTAGTTGCTTTTGCTGTTGTAGAAGGTATATTCTTTAGTGGTGCATTTTGTTCTATATTTTGGTTAAAAAAACGAGGAATCATGCCTGGATTATGTTTCTCTAATGAATTAATTTCGAGAGATGAAGCACTTCATACTGAATTTGCTGTATTATTACATAGTAAATTAGAGAGACCTCTAAAAAAACAGAAAATTGAAGAAATTATTAGAGAGGCTGTTGATATTGAAATTGATTTTATTAATAATGCTTTACCTTGTCGTTTAATAGGTATGAATGGCATGTTAATGCAACAATATATTGAGTTTGTTGCTGATCGCTTATCTGTTCAACTTGGAAGTGATAAAATTTATGGGTCGTCTAATCCATTTGAATGGATGGAAACCATTAGTATAGAGACTAAAACAAATTTTTTTGAAGCGAGGGTCGCAGAGTATAGTTTAGCTACTAAAGTAGAGAATAAAGACGATGCTTTTACCTTTGGTGATGATTTTTAATATAAAAAAATAAATTAATTATATAGTTTAGAAGTAATAATTTAATAATTTAATAATTTAATAATTTAATGATTTTATAATTTAATAATATAATTATATTATAATGACACTTAAAAATTTTAAAAAAACAAGAAAAAATAAAAAACCAAGAAAAAATAAAAAAACAAAACAAAATATAAGAATAAATAAAAATAAAAAAATAACACAAAATAAGAAAAAATTATATAAAAAAAACTTAGTGGGAGGAGTAGGTAATATGGAAATGAATGCTGCACAATTGGCGGCGGTGAAACAGTGGGCAGAAAATAAGCGTGAAGAGAAAAATCAGGCTGTAAAACAACGTCTAGAACAACTTCGTGCTGAACAACAACAAGAGAAAATAGTTGAACAAGCGCGGAAAATAGTAGAACAACAGCAAATAGCAGAACAATCGCGGCAAATTGCAGAACAACAGAGGCAATCACAAATAGCGGCTACACAAGAGAAGATAATGCAACAATGGATAGCACAACAACGGGAATTAGAAGAACAAGCACGTCAAATTGCAGAACAAAAGTATATAGAACAACAACATCTTGCACACCAGGACAGAATACTACGGCGGACAGAACAATTTTTAGAAGAACAGCGTAATATACAAAAGCGAGCCGAACAACTTCGAGAAGAAAAAATCAAAGAACAGACAACAAAGAAAAGCAAAACGCCAATTTCAAAAAGAACTAAACCAAAACTAAATAAACCACTTATTACAGAGAAATTAGCAAATGATGCACTAAAAGAATTAGATATTGAAGATCATTTAACTGATGAGGATAAACTTGCTAATTTAAAATTTACAGATAATGAATTTAAAAATTTGGAAAAATTATTTAAACAGAAAGATTCCACAAGATGAAACATAGTTACTATAATAAAAAGTAAATATATTTAAAGTTATTATTTTATTTATATTTAGTGTATAAAAATAAAATAATATTAATCACAAATTCTTCAAATGGATTAGGTAAAATTTGCAATGCTTTTACCATTGGTAATAATTTTTAGATTAATAATCAATTAATATTAATAAATATTAATTAATACAATCATTCATAATTTTTAAAATATTAATAGCATCTAATCGTTTTGTCGGGTTATCATTTAACATATAATTTACTATAATTTCTTTTATTTTTTTTGGACATTTATACCATTTAAGTTTCTCTCCTTTGTAATATCTTTTGTTCTCAAACATTTCATATAATAAAATTCCAGTTGAATAAATATCTATTTTTTCAGTATAATTATTATTATTTTCTTTTATTTCTGGTGCCATATATCTTTCTGTACCCACAATGTCTGTTAATTCACTATTTTCATTAGTATCATTTTTTTTATTTTCTAATGCAGTTAGATCATTTATTGAGATATTTTTAGTTAAACTATGCAATTTAGATAAACCAAAATCTGTAATTTTTGCAAAATTTGATGATGTTAAAATAATATTAGTTGGTTTTATATCTCTATGTATAAGTGATTCTGGTAATCTTTTATGTAAATATGCTAATCCTTGTAAAATATTTACCATAATTTTAATTTTTGTCTTTTTATTTAAATATGGTATACGTTCTTGTAAATTACCATTAGGAATATACTCCATCACTATTACAAATGGATTATCTATAAAACCTAAAAATTGCACTATATTTGGATGATGTAATCTAGTCATTATATTTATCTCTCTCTCTATTAAATATTTTTTAAAATCTACTAAACTACTATTAATTACTTTTGCTACTACAAATGTTTCTCTCCATTTTGCTAAATATACATTAGAAAATGTTCCACTACCTAATAATTTATCTTTAAAAATAAATAACTCCCATGGAGGAATTTCCCAATCATTAAAAATTTTATCTTTTAAATTATAATATTTTTTTGGTATTCCACTATGAAGACTTGTATCTATAAGCAACTTATCTGTATTGTATTTATTTAATAATCCATTATTAAAAAACATCTTATATAATTTTATATTGAAAATATATTATATATGTTTTTAATATAATTTAATATATATATGAATACTATTACGAAAAAATTTTATAGAAAAATTATTATTACTAAAGAACTTGAACAATTATTTTTATTATATCCTAAATGGGCTCATGAATTTAAATTACGTAATAATATTAAATAAATTATATAAAGTTATTGTTTTATTTTTATTTAATGTATAAAAATAAAATAATATTAATCACTGGTGCTTCAAGTGGATTAGGTAAAAATTTAGCATTTAAATATGCTAGTGAAAAAGGTAAAATTATTAATCTCTCTAGAAATCCAATTAAAATAAAAAATTTAACTGATAAATTAAATAAAATAAACAATAGTGATAATATTGGTTATAGTGTTGACGTATCTAATTACGATGATATTTTAAACGTAAAAAATAATCTTATGAGAGACAATAATATACCAGATATTATTATTAATAATGCGGCCGGTAATTTTTTATCTCCATTTGAAGATTTAACTCCCAATGGTTGGAAACGCATTAATGATATAGTATTAAATGGTGCATTTAATATTTATCATATTTTTGGAAAAACATTTATAGAAAAAAAGAGAGAAGCAGTATTTTTAAATATTTCCACTACATATTCAGAACATTCATCTGCATTAGTAATACCTAGTGCTGCTACAAAAGCAGGTGTAGATAATATAATGAAAGGTTTAACAGTTGAATGGTCAAAATATGGGTTGCGTTTTGTTGGTATTGCACCAGGACCTATTAATAATAGTGGTGGGGCTGACAAATTAGATCCATATAAAATATTTAAATTTTATAATAATTATAATAATCCATCTAATAGAATGTGTTCACCTGGTGAAATTTCTGATTTGGCTTTATTTCTAACCTCTGAAAAAGCAAACTATATTAATGGAGAGATAGTAAGAATAGATGGTGGTGAATTAATTAAAAATCAAGGAGAATTCTCTTTTATAACTAATATACCATTCTATAACAAATTATTTAGAAAATAAACAATATGATTTTTTATTTAATTACAAGCCACAGTGAACCGTCACTATTTGCAGTCGATCTTGGGCGGGGAAAAAGCCGCTAAGATAGGAAAAAAAATCAGCAAAAAAAAATCAACAAAGAAAAAAATTTAATTTTAATATTTACATTTTAAATGATAAATATTAAAAACTAAATCACAATTTTATATAATAATTATGATACATCCACTTATTTTAAAAAATCCTACTTTTCCAATTTATCATGAGAGATATATGCAAATCTCAATGATTGATAGACCTACTAGTTACTTAGTGACTTCTATTTTATTAGAAACTCTCTCTACTTGCTGTCTCAAAAATACAATAAATAATAAAATTTGGTTTTTACCGGTTTATGCTGGTTATGGTATTTCATTTTATACTTTTCCAAAATCTTTAAATAAATATTCACTCAGTATTGCATATACTATTTGGTGTGGTGCAGGAATTATTTTGACTAATATATTTGACAAAATATTTTATAAAGAAATTATTACTTTTAAAAAAATAATATCAACTGCATTTATTCTATTAGGTGTATTTCTATCTTCTTGATTTTCTTCTTTTATTCTTTAATTTCTTATTTCTTGTTTCTTGTTTTTTATTTCCTTTTGCAATTTTTAATTTTGAAAAATCAGAAATTAATTTTTTTTCTAGATAATCTTCTGCTATTAAATTATCTATTTGTTTTTCTATTTCTTTTTCTATTACTTTTTCTTTTTCTGATTTTATTTTTTTTGATTCTAAATTTATTGGTTTATATGTTGGATTTGAAGTAATTTTTGAATTTGGTGGTAAATCACTTGTATCATAATTAATACTCCTTAAAGATTGATTTCCTTCATCTAATTGATATCCTAAATGAGGAGTTACATAAATATTATCATATTTGCAAGGTTGAAATTTAAAACTTTCATTTGGAATTTCTTCTATATTTCCTGCTAATTTTTTTGTTATTATTTTCATAACTTCTTTTACTTCTTTTCTTTTAGAAAATTCTAAAACTAATTCACTCATAACTTTAAATAAAGGTTTAGTGGTATCGCAAATTGACTCTATTGATTCAAAATTAAATATTACTTCTTCTTTACTTAAATATTGTCTACATATTTCACCTTTATCTCTCAATTTACTACCATCTCCATCAAATAATGTTTTTATTAAAGTATTTTGTTTTTCACCATTTTTATGTAAAAAATTCATAAAATCTGCCAATCTCTTTTTATTATCTTTACTATCATTACTTAGATAATCTACAAATATATTAATATTCATAGATGTTAAATACCCAATTAATTTTTTTGATTGTTCTAAGTATTTTATAAATGTAGAACAATCCTTACTTATTCCTGTTACATTTAAATAACTATGTCTAAATAATTGTGGTTGAGATAAAAGTTTTAATGTTTTTCCTAACAATTTTAAATCATTTTGATTATTGCAAGCTTTTTCGCCATTTGGATTTAACTCTACTAATTCATTTATCTCTTTTAAAGTTGTTTTTATATATTCTGGTATTCTATCATATGGTTCTTTAAATTGATTAGAACTTTTTAATCTTACTAATAAAAATCCATGGCTTTTTTTTTCTTTTGATGATGGAGTCTGTTTATATGAAGTTATTTCTTTTTTACCAGTTTTACCAGTTTTACCAGTTTTACCAGTTTTAGCTGTTTTAGCACTTTTAGCACTTTTAGCACTTTTAGAACTTTTGGCAGTTTTAGCACTAGTATTTAAAGATTTAACTGTATTTTGCTTTAGTTTTTTTTTCTCTAACGCTTCTTTTGCTTCTTTTTCTTGCATTTCTTGAAAAGTTAAATCTTTTCTTTTTTTTTGAACTAGATTTACAGGAAGTTGTGACCTTGTTACTCTGCCACTTGGGGGTAGTGAAACAACTTCAGCAAGTGATTCTTGTGTTATTTTTTGTTTTTTAGTATTTACACCTCCTTTTTGTAAATAAATTTTATCTAATTCAGTATTTTCATTTGGCACTAATGCAAAATCCATATCACTAAATTGTAAATCTAGAGATAAATTTTTATTTAATTCACTCTGTATCATAAATAAATTAAAATCTAATTCATTTACAATTTCATATTCTCTTTCAGTTAAGAGTTCTTTTTCACTTTCACTTATATTAAATTCTAAAAAAATCTTTAAATTTTTTAATATTTTTTTTAATATATTTTTTTGGCTAGAATCACCTATATATTTATAAAATCGTTCTATTATATCATTAACTAATAAATCAATATCTTCATATTGTGCTAAACTATGTAAATATGTTAATATTGCAAAAAATATTTTTAAAGGATTTCCTCCTACAATTATAGTTATTAAAGGTTGTCTTTCAAATTGATTACTTCCATTTCCACCATTTAAATAATTCATAGTAAATTTAAATAATTCATTAAAACTAGGAGGATTATTTTTAATTGTATCCCAATTAGATAATTGTATATTTAAAGATATCAAATCATTAATTGCTTTATCACAGCTTATATAATTATCAATTATAAAACCAAGTTCTTTCCTTTTTTCTGCTTTATCATCGGTTTCATCTTTTAAAATAATATCTAATTCTAATCTATATTTTTCTAGACTTTCTGAAATACCATGCTCTAGAGCTTGAGTATTTTTTAATCTTCCTGTTTCAAAACCTTTTAATCCTATATTAGAAGATGCTGTTAAATCATATATTTCTCCTGATAAATTTTTTCTTTTTATAAACCATTTATACATGCTATTGAGTAATATATATATCTAGTTATTATAAATTATATTAAAAATATTTTAATATATATTCTTAATATGTGTGGCATTGTTTTTATTTTATCCAAAAATAATACAAATATTATTAATTATGTTCTAAATAGTCTAGAATTAATCCAAAATCGAGGATATGATTCTATGGGAATATGTTATTTTGACAAAATTAAACAAAAATATAGTATTGAAAAATTTGCATCTAAAAATACTAGTGATTGTTTTATTTCATTGAGACATTTATTTTTATCAAAATCTATTACTTCTAATATTGCACTTGCTCATAGCAGATGGGCTACACATGGTGGAAAAACTGATATTAATGCACATCCTCATATTTCACAACATGGAAATATAATTTTAGTTCATAATGGTATTATTAATAATTTTTTAAAAATTAAATCTATGTTACTTGAAAATAATTTTACATTTTATAGTGAAACTGATAGTGAAGTTATTGCCAATTTAATAGAATATTATATATTATATATGTCTAATAACATTGAAGAAGCGATAAAAAAAACTATTGAACAGTTAGAAGGAACTTGGGGTTTAATTATAATATATACAAAACAACTTGATACATATTATGTTACACGCCATGGTTCACCATTATTATTGGGAACTAATGATAATTATACAATATGTAGTTCAGAATCAAATGGTTTTATTGGTTTAATTTATGATTATATTATTTTAGATAATCATGATATTATTAAAGTGACAAATAATGACTATAAATCTGTTAATAATAAAAAATATAGTATTAACAAAATATCTTATGATTCAATTGTTAATCTTAATAATCAATATGAACATTGGATGATTAAAGAAATTATGGAACAACCTGAAACCATACAAAAAGCATATAATTATGGAGCTAGAATTTTGGATAATAATATTAAATTGGGTGGATTGGAACAATTATTAAATGTTTATGAATATATTGAATATATTTTATTAATTGGTTGTGGAACAAGTTTTAATGCAGGATTACTTGGCGAATTATATTTTAGTTCAAATAATAAATTTATTAGCGTTAAATGTATAAATGCTTCTGAATTCTCTCTTAATACTATTCCTAATATTAAAAATAAAAAAAAAATTTTATGTATTTTTTTAACTCAATCTGGAGAGACCATTGATGTTTATAATTGTCTTAATATTTCTAAAAATAATAATTGTATTACATTAGGAGTAGTTAATACAGTTGACTCTTTAATTGCAAGAGAAGTTGATTGTGGTGTTTATTTAAATTGTGGTTCAGAAATTTCTGTTGCTTCCACTAAGTCTTTTACTTCTATGTTAATTGTATTATCTCTTATTGAAATGTGGTTTAATAATAATTATTTTAATAATAATAAAAAAATAAATTGTTTGAGAAGTCTCTCAACCACATTAACTTCATTATTATATGATTTTAAATTCTTAAAGTCATTAGAAAATATTAGAGATTTTATTTGTAATAAAAATATTAATAATATTTTTATTTTAGGAAAAAATAAATTATATCCTATAGCATTAGAAGCTTCTCTTAAAATTAAAGAGGTTTCTTATATACATGCGGAAGGTTTTTCTGCTGGTTCACTAAAGCATGGCCCTTTTGCTCTAATTGATAATACTAATTTAACAATATTATTAATTGATTATAATGATTTTAACAATTATAATAATTTAAAATCAACTTATTATGAAATAAAAGGGAGAGAAACGAATATTTTTATTATTACTAATTCAAAACAAGTGGTTCAAGAATTAAATATAAATAATAGTGATTATATTATTATACCTAAATTAGATTATTATAATGAAATAATATTTATCATTACATTACAATATCTTGCCTATAATATATCTATTGCTAAAGGAATTAATCCAGATAAACCGCGTAACCTAGCAAAAGTAGTTAGTGTTGAATAAATTATAATTTTTGAATTCTATGCAGTGACCATCTTTCTCGTCTTTTTGTTTTTTCTAATAAATTTGGAGTTAATAGATTTGTTTTTTTTAAATCATGAATATAATATTTCTGTTTATATGGATTTTCTAGACTTGTAAATTTATTTATATTTATCATAAATTCATTTACATTATTTTTTAAACAATTTTCTTCATTACATATTATAGTGTATTCCAAATTATTTATATTATTTAAATTATCCCTTAAGTTTTTTTTTAAATAATCTCCAGGATCTTTATTATTTATAATACGTATTGGACCACTTTTTAAATTTATTATTTTATTGCTATTTAATGTATAAAATACACTTCTATCTATTTTTATATTATTTTCTAATACTCTATCTTGCATAGCGTTATCTTCCATGCCCCATCCATATAAATTTGGAAAACCATTACATCTCTCAAAATCTTCTCCTGTTATTGAAAAAATACCCCCTAAAGTAAAATTAAAGCCATAAAAATGTTTTACAATACCAGTATTTGTTATATAATTTAATATATTTTTTTCATATGGTATAGTATCTACATCATTAAAAACAAATGTAATAGTTTTATAATGTTCTGGATATTTCTCTTTTATTGCTATAAAACCTATATTTTTTGTTCCACCTCTACTAAAAGGTTTATTTTCTATTTGATGACTATAATATATTTCATAATCATCTTCATCATAATCTTCTAAAATATATTTCATATAATTAGAAAAAAATAATTTCTCGTGTGGTCTATTCATGTATGGGATTATAAATACTAACTTCGGAACTATCATTTTATAATAATTCTATATTTTATTAATTATTAAATACACGATATATTATCCATATTTTTTTAATATTACTACTGGAATTAATTCAGATTTATGTTGCTCTAATTTTTTATAACATTTATTTATTGTTACTTCACTTATTTTTGATATATTATTTATTGTGCTTTTTGGAATATTTAAATTACATATTTGAGATACAAAGTATATTATACCTCCTGCTATTGAGTGTGGGGTATTTTCAGGTATTAAATTTAACTTATCTATTTTATGCGCAATGAATTTACATAAATTTGTTAATTCATTATTTATATTCAATTTACTACAATATCTCTCAATAAAAGATAAAGGAGTTGTTTTATTTAATTTTAAAATTTCATCGTTATTATTATTATTATATTCAGTATCATTTATTATTGATAATGCATTTTTACAACCTTTTGTTGCACTTGTATTATCTAAATTAAATATATCTGCTATTTCTTTTGCAGTTCGTGGAAAATTATTTACACGGCAAGATATATAAATTGATGCCGCAATTATACCATCTCTATTTAAACCTCGAAATGTTTTTGCTTCCGATATTTGTTTATGAAATCTTGTTGCATCGTCTATAATCATTTTTGGTATTCCTGCATTTTGTGATATTATTGTTATTAATTGAAATTCATCATATTGTGATTTTTCTTTATAAGGCATCGATTGCCAGTCTGTATATCTCTTTATTTTATGCATCTCATAACTTGATTTTCCTGGACATAAAACCTTACAACTATAAGAAGATTCCCTTAGTAATGGATTTATAGGCATCCCACATCTTGTTGGATCACTATTTTGATTATCATCTGCCCCATAAAATCTCCATTCTGCACTTTGATCCAAATTATCTTTATATATAATCCCACATTTCTTGTTTGGACAAGTTAAAAATCCATCATCTCCAACAAACAAATGCGTTTTACAAGCAGCACAAATTCCATTTTCAATTATTGTTTTTGTTTCATTTGTTCTATATACACATTCAAGTTTTGTTTTTTTTATTTCACTATTTAAATCTTCATCTATTATTTCATCAAATAAATACCATAATTTTTTTATATCTTTTGACTTTTTTTCTCTGTTTTTCTTTGTTATATTATTTTCATTACTATTTAGTTCTATGTTTCCATCTATTTTTATTTCCATTTAATTGTCTCCTATATTTATTAAATAATATTTAAACTAATTTTATATATATTTTATCAATTTTATAATAAATAATTTTATTTACTTATTATAATTATGGATAACTTATTTAATTTTGATTTTTTATTTTCTGATTCAAGTAATTCTAATAAACTTTCTAAAAATCAAGTTAACAAAAAATTTGATGAATTTGTAAAAGAATCATTTGCTACATACTTATATAAATCTGCTATCTTTAAAAAATATGCAAAAGTATATGACCAAGATAGTAATTTTACTAATGAATGTGCTGATTTATATATTCTCTCTGAAGAACTTTATTTAAATGCAATTCAGAAAATTAAACTTCCATTTGATGTTAAATTTAATAAATCTAATAATTTATATATCTTTAATTTAAATGATATTCACAATGACGACTTTATTTTTAAAGATAGTAATAATGAGAGAATATTTAGACCAAAAAAACAAAAATATCTTTGCAAAATTATTGCCTTAATTTTTGTTAAATTATATATATTAATTAAAGGTATTTACAGCACATTTAATCATAATCTAACTTATCAAGAATTTATTTCTTCACGAAGAAGGTCCAAATATTTGACACAATCACCTGAAATCTCCGAAGTAACTGAATCTACTGAACTACCTGAATATAACAAGCAAACCGAAGCTGATGAACAACAAGTTGGTGGAGGAATATTTGATAATATTCGCAATTTTTTTACTGGAAATTCTGATCAAGATTATGAATCTGATAATAATGAAAATGAAGAGGAGTTTTATAATAATGAACTAACTAAAAAAGTTGAGAAAAATGATGATGATGATGATGACGATGATGATAATAATGATGATGATGATGATGGTGATGCTGATGATGATGATAATGATGATAAATTGACTCAAAAAACTAAGAAAAAAACAAAAAAAATTAAATATAATAATGTATTTTTTGCATTTATTAATTCTATATTTGCACAAGATGTTAAAAATACTGAATCTAAACTAACTATGGAATTACCTGCTAGTTTAGAAGAATTTACAAAAAATCTTAAAGATTCTGGCATGTTTGATATATTATGTGATACTGACTATATTTATAATGCTTTCAAAAAAAATATACTATTTAATAAAAATAATATGAATAAAGTATATGAAAGCTCACCTATTATATTAGAAAAAATAAAAAAAATAGAAAATGAACTTTTATCAAAGTATAATTCAACATTAGAAGAAAAAGATAAAAAACTACAATCTACATTTCAAAATTTACAAAAATATAATAAATTGTGTGATAAACTCAAAACTAATTTTGTTACTAAAGATAAAACTCGCATTTATGAAAGAATTATTAAAATTGTTAAAACAATGTTTTCTGATTACACTAAATATCGTAACAAATTATTTAATGAAATTATACTAAAAATTTTTGAATTTAAAGAAAAAATCATTAAAAATGAAGATGGTTCTATTAAAGAAGTTAAAAACAATATTATCAGAATTAAAGATAATATTACTTATAAAGAAGTTATTAAATTTTCATCAAATGCGAAGATTATTATTTATGATTTACACATTAACTTTTTTAATAGTCTTACTGAAATTTTTGAACTTTTAAATGAAAAAAATGTAATTAATAAAGGCTCAATTTCATATACCATGCCTTATAAAGAACAATCATCACCCGAAACTACAGTTGAAAAATTATATCAAAATAATTATGAATATGAAAATGAATCTCAATCTGAAAATGAATCACAATCTGAAAATGAATCTCAATCTGAAAATGAATCTCAATCTGAAAATGAATCTCAATCTGAAGAATATATTCAGCCTCAACCTAATATTACAAGTGTTCCTGAATATGATAGTCAAATATTAGACTCAAGTGATAATTCAAATACACCTACATCTGATATACCATTATCTGATACAATTGATGAAACAAAACCTCTAGATGAAGAATTATCTGAACAAAAAATAGAATCTGATAGCGAAAATACAAGTGATAAAGAAAATAGATATTTACTAGATGAATCAATAGATTTACAACAAAAATCTAATACACTTAAATCTGAACCAAAATTAGAATCAGCAGAACCAGAACCTCGTAAAGGAGGTAAAAGTAAAAAAAACAAATCTTATAAAAAAAAATCTAATAAAAAATAAAATTTATAATTTTATTAATTGTTAATATCTAGTTTTTTTAATAAATTATTACTATAAATCAAATTACCAGATGGGTTATAAGATTTAATATCTTTATAATTATTTTTTGATTTATCACTTTTACTATTATTATTATTTAAAATTAAATTATTGTAATTATTATTATCTTCTATACTTTCATTTTCTTGATTTTTATTTATTAAATTACCATATTCATCTATTTGTTTACCTGTTTTTTTCTTTATTTCATTTCTTACATATGTTGGAATCCAATGTTTCCAACTTATAAACAATAAATTAGGATGAGTATATCTTACTATAAAACCATTTTCTCTCAATTTTTCTATTACATAAGCCGTGCAATCTTTTACATCATATTTTGGTATTCCTATCATCATTTCTGGCATAACATACCAACAAAACTGTTCATTTATTTGTTGTTTTGATATATATTTTATTTTATTATGTATTCTTACTAAAATTTTATTATAATTATTCAAAATATTCATATCTTGTTGTTGTTTTTTTGTATATAATTCATCCATGTTTAATTTTATAGATTGTTCAGTATCATCTGATTTTTCATTAAAATTATATAATGAATCATTCATAATATAATATTAAATATAATATTATATTAAATATTTTACAAATAATTATAATTAAATGACTATAAAACATATTGTATTATGTGGAGGTGGCCCTGTTGGATTAGTATCATATGGTGCAATTAAAAAACTTATGAATAATAAATTTATAGTTTATGAAAATATTAAATCTATTTATTCTACATCAATAGGTTGTTTTACCGGATTAATTTTTATCTTAAATTTAAAATTTGAATGGATTGATGATTTTATTATAAAAAGACCATGGGAAAATTTACTAAATTTTTCATCTATTGATTATTTTAATTTATTTTTTACAAAAGGATTATGCGATGAAAACTTTTTTATTAATGGTCTTAAACCATTATTTTTAGCTGCTGATATACCAATTAATATTACACTTAAAGAATTATATGAAATTAATAAAATTGATTGGCATATTTTTACTTGTAATTTAAATAAATTTTCTAAAGTTGATTTAAATCATAAAACTTTTCCTAATTTAACAGTTATACAAGCCATTACAATGAGTTCTTCTATACCTATTATGTTCAAACCACCATTTTATAATTACGAATACTATCTTGATGGAGGCTTTATTTCTAACTGTCCATCATATGATTGTTATTATAATGAAAAATGTGATGAAAGTGAAATGTTTATTTTCATTAATGATAAATGTTCACAATGTGATTTATACATAAATTATTTTTACAATATTGAAAATAATATTGAAAATAATATTGAAAATAATATTGAAAA
>CETE01012011.1_pt1 | contig 15429 bp, 17 predicted proteins | sample 531241 | NCBI WGS metagenome assembly CETE01 (sample SAMEA2622336, study PRJEB7988) | marine metagenome | biome: marine biome (ENVO:00000447); feature: deep chlorophyll maximum layer (ENVO:xxxxxxxx); material: "saline water (ENVO:00002010), including plankton (ENVO:xxxxxxxx)" | depth 30 m
GCAAATACACCATCAATTGATATATCATGTATTGTTCCAATATTTTTGCTAGAATCTATCACTAATGCTTTATTTGCAATGGCTATTCCTGGTGTTATATTAGTTATAACATTAATTTTATCATCTAAAGTATTTAAACTAGAATCTATATTCTCTAATTCAGATGATAAAGCATTTAAACTTAAATCTATATTTGTTGCTCTTAATGTATTAGTAGTTATTGTTTCTGAAGATAAACCTATATTTGATTCAAAATATTCTAGGGTTTGGTTTTGATTATATTTATATATAAATTTTTTTTTATCACTGTCAGTATTATTTACATTAATTAGTATACCAGCACCATCTGCTTCTTCAGGACTAGTTGCACTACTAGCTAATAAAATGATTCCGCTAATATCTACTCTAGAAGAATTTATAGTGGTAGTTGTGCCCAGTACACTTAAGTTTCCATTTATTTCAACTAATCCAGTATTATTATCATGGCCCGAAGGATCGATTGTTAGTGTTTCACTGCCATATATTACCCTGGTTGCACTATCGCCAGTAATACTGGCGCCACTAGTGATATTACTGTATGTTACTTCACCTGTTGCTAAATTATAATATAAGGTATTTGATTTAATCCCTTCATTTATTCCTTTTATTATAAAATTTCCAGATACATCTAAATTTTTATTTAAAGTTACATCTCCATTAATAATTAATTCTTCGTCTATGCTAACTGTGCTATTAAAATTTGCATTTTCATTAACTGTAATTGTTTGAAAAATGCCATCTGCAGTATTAGGTATACTAGTATTATCATTAATTAATAAATCAGCAACAAATGAATTAATATTGGATTTGATACCTCCTTGAGTGGATATTACTTGGACTGCCGCATTAGACATAGTTTTATTATAATATAATTTAATAAAAATATTAATTAAAAAATTAATTAATAAGTATCTATAATCTTTCTATGGATGAAAATATTATAAATAAACTAAATAAGTTATATGAAACAAAAAATATACCAAATATTATATTTCATGGTGGAAATTTAACTGGAAAAAAAAGTTTATTAGAATATTTAATAAATATGATATATAAAACAAGTGAAAATATAAAAAATTATGTGTTGATTATTAATTGTTCGCATGGAAAAGGAAATATAAAATTTATAAGAGAAAATTTAAAACATTTTGCTAATACAATTATAAATAAAGATAATAATTCTATGTTTAAATCAATAATTTTACTTAATGCAGATAAATTGACAATTGATGCACAATCAGCATTAAGAAGATGTATAGAAATATATAATCATAGCACAAGATTTTTTATAATAGTGGATAATAAATTTAAAATATTGAAGCCAATATTATCAAGATTTAGTGAAATATATTGTAGTAAAAAGATAAATGTAAATAATAATGAAAAAAAAATAAATGATTTTTTTTTAAAGAAGATTTATTATTTAAATAAATTTATAGTTTTTGATGATTCTGTAATAAATTTAAGTTATTCAGATAAAATAATTTATATATTAAATTTAACAAATAAATTATATAATAATGGATTTACAGGAAATATGTTACTTTATTATATAAAAAATCGATTACCAGATTGTAAAGAAAAATATAAGTTTATATTTGTTTTAAATATATATAAAAAAGAAATAAGAAATGAATTATTGATAATAATGTTTTGTTTAAATTATATATATTTTCGTAATAATATCAATTTAGAAAATATTGGTTTTATTTAAATAAAATGGATGATTATAATTTGAATACTATAACTGAATCTAAAAATGAATGGTGTGCTAGATTAGTAAATATTTTAACTCCATGTTTTATTGAAGGTATTAAATCAGTTTTTGATGAATCATTCAAGATGTGTATAGATAATGATGAAGAAGAAAAATATTTAATGACTTTTCAGAATTTATTAAATAATATACCAAAATGGAGTTCAGAAATTGTAAATATAGAAAAAGAAAGAATATTAATGAGTAGTTGTTGTAATTATTTAGAGGATTTACTAACTTGTGTTCATATAACACAATTAAAGTCATTAACATCATCAAGGGTTGGATTAAAGCAAAAAAAAGTAGATATAGATATACCCAATTTGAATAGTTTTATTCATAAAGCATATATTAATGTTGCTAGAAAATTATATATAAATGTTTATTTATTTGAAAAAGACATATTACCTTTACAGATTCAGAAAAATAATAGAGAGTTAGAAATTATTGTAAAAGAATGTATTTTAAATACAATAAGAGAGAATATTCCAGTTGAAAATATATTAAGAATTTATTTAGATGAAACATTAGAAACTGATGTTCAAGTTGAAGAAACTAGAGAAATAATAGCAGATGAAGAAATGATAAAAAAACAAGCAAAAGAAGCTAAAGAAAAAGAATTGGAGAAAGCTAAACAAGATGTAATAGAAAAAATAAAACAAGAAAATAAACAAAATTTAAGTGAAGCAATTAAAAATGCAAACAAATCATTTAATAATGATGATGAAATAGTGTCAAAAAAAATAGATGAAGAAAGAAGTGAAAAAGATATTATTGATTTTGAAACAGATGATGAAGATATAAATCCTAAATTAAATTTAGAAAATAAACATGATGATAATTTAGAATTAGATATAAAAACTTTAGATAATAATGACCCAGATGAATTAGATTTACAAACTTTAGATATTAAAGGAGATAATGTTTCAATGGATTTAGATATTATGGAATTAAAATAATTCGTTAATTTAACTTTAATTCATTTATAATAGTAAATTATAAATGAATCAAATATTGACTTCATCGGTAATTAGTATCATATATTTTGTTTTAAAATTTATTGAAATGAGATTTATATTAAAAGAAAATAGACCATTAAAAGATTTATTTAAGGACACAGTTTTAGTTTTTATTGCAGCAACATTATCTTTAATAATTTTAGACCAATTTAATTTAAATGAATTAATTGGAAATATTAAAACTTCTCCATCAGTTTTTGTAAGTAAACCGGATTTTTAATATAAGACTGGTAAATTATCGATATTAAAAATTGCTGATTGATTATTAATTTTCTTTTTGGCAAGTAAATATTTTTCAAAAAGAGATTTTTTTATAACATTTTGAGGCTTATGATTATGCACTGTTCTGGCAATCATTTTATATAATTTAAAGTCTGGATATCTTTCAGAACCATTATTTTTATATAAAATGTTTTTATTTGAATCATCAAATACCCATTCAACCATAATTTTTTTAATTGGTGACTTTAATTTCTTTATATCATCTATATCTTCAATGAAATAATCAAATAATGAACATCCTAATCTACATAAATCAAAACTAAAATTTGGTTCTAATCTTGGTTTATATTCATTAAAATAAGGTTCTGTATTATATTGGGTATGTGCATCTCCATCAGCCGCATAACTATCACTGCAAATTATATTACCTTTATATTTGTAAATTGCTCTACCAAAGTCAATTATTTTATAAATTTTACCAAATGTAGGTATTTTATAATGTTTATTATCATATTTGTAATATAAATATTTTTTTTCAGTTTTATTATAAACAATATTATTTGTGTGCAAATCATTATGAGTAAAGTGATAAACTTTTTGGTATGTAATTAAAGTAAATATTATTTGAGATATAATAGATTCCCATTCATCATCTTTAATTTTGTTATTGATTATATAAGAATCTAAAGTATCATCACAGCATTCTAATGCTATTGTTTGCACTGGAAATTTTAAAATATTAGCAAATATTTCTTCTTCTTCTTCTTCTTCATCGGTTTCATCATTAGTGCTGTTATCTTCTTCAGAGTCTTCGTTTATACTAGATTCAGTATTGGAATATCTAGAAGAACAAGATGATTCACTTTCATTTTGTTCATTAGTTTTTATTTTTTTTTTATTAATATTTTTTTCAGTTAAATTTGTTTCTTGTGTGTATTCAATTTCTAAATTATTGTTGTTTGTTGTGGTATCAATATTTAATTTGTTGTTAATCAAGTCGTCTATACCTAATTCTTCATCGTCTATATTTTTTGCATCAATAATAAGTGGTTGTTTATATTTTTTTGTGTTACTAAAATAATTTTTATGATTATTATTTTCTTGAATTGTAAATAATAAATTATTATTTTTATGAAAAAATTCTGAATCATCTAAATATTCTAAATCATCTTCTATATCTATAATAAAATTATTTTTTATACCTAAGAAAGAACCATAATAATCTATACCATTAACAAAGTCATATTTATTTAATAATAAACTAGATAAAAAGGAGAAGAACCCATCGGTATAAGCAGAATTATTAATATCTAATATTTTTTTATTAACATTTTGATTATTAGAAAATTTAGGTAATTCAAAAATATTATCTTCATATTTTCCAATCATATATTTTACGGGATCGACTAAAGGACCATATTTTAAAAATATTTTTTTATCAATTACATTATTACTATCATCAATAATTGTTCCATTAAATTTTGAGTAACCTAATTTTTCAGTTATTGAATTTAATTTGTATTTATTATTTAAATTTATAGAATTATAATTATTTTCATTTAAATTAAAAAAAATATTATAAATAGGTATATAATTTTGTAAATTATATATATGCACTAATTTTTCATCAGCCAATTGATTGAATAAATCATTATTTTTATTTTTTTTATAATTTAATTCCATTATTTAAATAATAATAAATATATTTCTAAATTCTAACGATTTTGTTTATTATTTTTGCGTATATTAAATAAATAAATATTTAGTAATATTTATTAAGTATGACTTTAGAATTAAAAAAATTTGAAATGAAATCTATTAGTTTTAAGCCTGATGAAAATAAAGGACCAGTTATAGTTTTAATAGGTCGTCGTGATACAGGTAAATCTTACTTAGTTAGAGATTTATTATATTATCATCAAGATATTCCTATTGGCACAGTAATTAGTGGCACTGAAGCTGGAAATGGATTTTATAGTGAACATGTTCCTAAATTATTTATTCATGATGAATATAATTCGGCAATTATAGAAAATATTTTAAAAAGACAAAAAACAGTATTAAAACAAATAAAAAAAGAATTAGAAGTTTATAAAAAATCTAATATTGATCCGCGTGCTTTTGTTATTTTAGATGATTGTTTATATGATTCCAGTTGGACTCGTGATAAAATGATGAGATTATTGTTTATGAATGGTCGTCATTGGAAAATGATGTTAATTATTACTATGCAATATCCTTTGGGTATTCCTCCAAATTTGAGAACTAATATTGATTATGTATTTATTTTGAGAGAACCATATATTTCAAATAGAAAAAAAATATATGAAAATTATGCTGGTATGTTTCCAACATTTGAATCATTTTCTCAAGTTATGGATCAATGCACTGAAAATTATGAATGTTTAGTGATAAATAATAATGCAAAAAGTAATAAATTAAGTGAACAAATATTTTGGTATAAAGCTGATTCTCATAAATCTTTTAAATTAGGTTCTAAAGAATTTTGGGATATATCTAAAACTATGGATTCTGATGATGATGAAGAAATTTATGATCCAAATACCAGAGAAAAAAAGAAAGGTCCTAAAATTAATGTTCGTAAAAGTAAGTGGTAAATAAAAATATATATTTATATTTATATTTATCTCTGTCTAATCATGCCAATTTACAAAGGTGGCATCCATCCAATTTATATTTGTCTATAATGGCTAATTTACAAAGATCCAATTTAACTTCAACATGATATAGTCTTTCAAGTTCATCAATTGTTAGTTATGAAAATATAATAGATAATACTATAGATTTTCTCAATAAAACTAACTACCTGATTATTATATTTATTATATTTATTATATTTATTATATTTATTATATTTATTATATGTTATATGTTATATAGATTTTTTAGAAATACTTATCCATTAGAAACTACATATAATAATATATTATTTAGTAAATATACTAATAGATTTATAGAAAGTTATAGTAAACAAGCTTTTAAATATACTTTGCGAAATAAATTATCTAGGATAAAAACTATAGATGATTGTGTAAAGTTATTACAAATGTTTGAAACAACTGATGAAATGTGTGAAAATATAATAAATATATTTCATAAATTCAATCCAAGTGAAAATGAATTACAAAAATTTTCTTTAATATATCAAGAATATCATAATAATATAGATAATAAAGGTTTTGCTGCCAGCACATTATGGTTTTGTATAATACAATGGATAAATGAATTTCAAAAATTAAAAAATTGTGCTATTCCCACTTTAAATTCAGTAGGAATTGAATTAGTTAATTTTAATTAGATTTTATCTATCTTATCTGAAACACATTTCATAACTTGTATTTTATTTTGTTTATTGTTTTCTTTATAATCATAAAAACAATTATGGGTTTCTGGTAATCTGTGTATTTTACAATATATTTTTTTACATTTACAAGCATAATTTACTAACTTTAATTTCCGGTTGCAATATTCAAAAGCACAATAATTATTATCATTATCTTTATCCTTATCTTTATCTTTATCTTTATCTTTATCCATTAAATAATTAGTATCTTTATCTTTTTCTTTATCCATTAAATAATTATTATATTTTTAATAATAATTATTTCAATTTTTTGTTTTTTTTGTTTTTTTTGTTTTTAAAGAATAAATTATTTTAATAAATCACAAATAGATAAAAGTATTATTTGTAAAGAAAATTAATCTATATTTTTTGGGTCATCATTTTTATCAGATGAAACTAGTGATTCCATTCCATCGGCTATAGTATCTAATTTTTCTTTTTCTTTTTGTCTTTCTAATATTTCTCCAATTCCATGGTCATTATTTTTATCTAATACTACATTATTACCATCAAATAATTCTTTACGTAAATCGGCAGTTGATACATCATCATTTTCTCCATCACCAAATAATAAATTTTTACCCGGAACATCCATTCTATCAGCATTAATTAGATTTCCATCTTCATCAATAGATTGCATTAATTTATTACCTTCTTTTTGTGCTTTAGCAATATTTTCTTCAATTGCTTTTCTTTTTGTTTCTTTTACCCTTTTGTTAAATTCCTCTTTATTAGTTTCATCATTTTCTTTCTTTTTACACATTAATTCATTTAGTTCTTTTTCTAAATACTCAACTTTCCCTGTTTTATAAGCTTCAGGATGGAATGGCATCCATAAACCAACTTGTCCTACATATACATCATGATTTGGGTCATTTTCTCGTAACATTTTACATCGCATTTCGGCTTCCTCTTGAGAACCAAATGTTCCTCTAATTTTAATTCCGCGAGTATTTGTTTGGAAATTATGTAGTTCACTGAATTCTTCCTGTAATTTTTTTTCAGAATTGTCGATAAAACTTTTATAATCATCTTCAATAGTAGTATTAATTAATTTATTTTTTTCTTCAATAACAAATTCTTCTAGATCTTTAGAAAGTTTATCAAAATCTAAACTATATTTATAACTTAAAAAATTTAGAAATTGTGTATATTTATCAAGTGACTTTTTAAAATCAAAATGTTTTAAAAACTTTTCAAAGTAAAATAGATGTTTATCTTTTAAAATATCTTCAGGGGAAACAAAACTTAAACAAACATATTTTTGTCCTGCTATAGGCTTATCTTCATCTAATAAATCTATATATTTAGAATCTTTAGAAATTTTGACTTTATCCTCTTTTACTTTAGCATTTTTTTTTGTAGACATATTATATTTAATTTACTTAATTATAATTTTAAGTTATTTTTTTAATAATAACAAATTATTATTTTTTTTAATAATAACAAATTATTATTTTTTAATAATAACAAATTATTATTTTTTTTAATAATAACAAATTATTATTTTTTTAATTAATTATTTTTTTCTTAGTTATTATTATAAACAAAAATGAATCCAGGTATAGGAGAATTAGTAAAAAGAGCTATTAAATATTTAGTAGAAGGTTTAATGGTTGCTATTGTTGCATTTGTTATTCCCCCTGAAAAACGTGCTTTGAAATTTGAGGAAATTGCTATTATTGCTTTAATGGCCGCTGCAACATTTAGTATTCTTGATACCTTTGTTCCATCAATGGGTGCAAGTGCGCGCTCAGGTGCTGGCTTCGGTATCGGCGCGAACTTGGTAGGATTTCCTAAACTCGGTTAAGATAACAAAAATATTTTTATAAATTAATTTTTTTACCATATTAAAAAAATTGATTTAAACTAATTATTCTTGTGCTACTTGTTCTTAATTTTATGAATAAGTATAGACATAAAAGTAAGCTAAATTCTTAGTTTATTTACGACCACGTCTTGTTTTTCTTTTTGGTTTTCTTTTACGAGTTTTTCCTCTGCTTCTACTTCTGCTTCTGCTTCTACTTCTGCTTCTGCTTCTTGAATTACTTACATAACTTTCACTACTACTACTACCATAATTATCTAATACAACACTTTCAGCATCGTCATCACTATAATCAATATCATATTTAGTTATTTTTTTTCCAATCTCTCTTCTCATAATAGCTCTATATTTTGGCGTTGCTTTATAAAGAACAGTCATTCCAGAGGACCCAATATTTACACATAAATTTTTTATTTTATTTAAACGTGTTTTTATTTTACAATCACACAAATCTTTTTCTTTTTTTATTAAATATCCTATTCTAGTTTTATTATAATCATCTCCATATTTTTGTGAATAAGTCATAGTAGTTACTTTAATTAAATCACCTGTTTTTATATCATCAAAATCAGTTTTAATCCATTTTATTAAACTTCTTGTCTTTTTTGTTTTCATTTATATAAGTAAATATAAAAAAGCAAGCCAAATTCATAGTTTATTTACGACCACGTCTTGTTTTTCTTCCTTTTCTTTTTGGTTTTCTTTTAGTTTTTCTTTTCTTTTTTTTAGATTTTTTTCCTTTTCCTGATTTTAATTTTTCTATCTTTATCAATTCTTTTAAAATTAATTCTTCCTCATCTTCATTTTTTAATATTTTATCTAATTGGGCTTCTGATAAAGGTTCATAATTTAAAGCTTTTCTCATATCTATTATCTGTTGTTTTCTTTCGTTATGTTCTTTATCTAAAATTTTTTTTACATCTTCATACAATTCTTTATTGTCTTTTTCAAACTGAGACATTTATATATTATATATTATATAGTAATATATAAATTAAACACTAAATTAATATTTATTGTTTTTATAAATATTAAAATTTTTATTTATGACCATGCAATAATATTTATAATATATAATGTCTATCCTTATAGGTAATCCATATATAGATACAAATTGTAGTAAAAAAACCATCACATCTACTTTTGTTAAAAAAAGAATATTAAATGATTTAAAAAATATATTAAAACATTTAGGTATTAAAGTAATTCAAATTGATAATAATAATTTATGTAATGTTTTATGGATAAGAGATTTATTTTTTAAAATAGACAATAAAACTTTTTTATGTAATAACACTAATTCAGATACTCTTAAAATTAACAGACAAAACGAAAAAAATTTAATTATTAAATATCTAAAAAATTATATTGAATTACCTGAAAATATTAAAATCGAAGGAGGAGATATAATACAAGATAAAAATAATATTTTCATTGGTATTAATAAGAGAACTAATATTGCTGGCTATAATTATTTAAAAAAAACTTTTCCTTATAAAAATATCATAAAAATAAATCATAATACTTTACACTTGGATTGTTGTTTAACTATAGTAAATAATATTATATTTTATTCAAAAACTTATATAAAATCTTTACCTAATAATTTAAAAAAAAATTATACTATAGTAGTTATTGAAAATATTTTATGTAATTGTCAACCTAATCTTGCTACAAATATATTAATTATTAAAAAAAATATTATTACAACTGATAAACCAGAATTTGAACCTTTTAGAATTTTACTTACATTATTAGGTTATAAAGTATATACTATTAAATATAATAATTTATTAGATGAAAGTGGAGGAATAAGATGTTTAACACAATGGTTATAATTTTAATATTTATAAAAAAATAAATATTAAAATTATTATTTACGAACACGTAATATTTTTCTTCTTTTGATTTTTTTTTTTACTGTTTTTCCGCTACTTCTTTTTCTTTTTCTTGAACTTTTACTCAATCTTACCAATGTATTTGCTGCATTAACTTTTTCTAAATCACTTTTAAATTGTTCTGGGTCCATTCTAATTAAATCTTCAATAAATATTTTATTATTAGCTGATAATGCATAATGAATAGGTTTAATAGGCATAAATATAATATAATATAATATTATATATTAATTTATTCTAAAAATTATTTGTTTATTTATTACCGCGTCTTGTTTTTCTTCTTTTTAATTTCTTTGTTTTTTTATTTGTTCCACGTCGTTGCCTTATTCTTCTATTAAATTCTTCTTCGTCTTGTTGTTCTCGAAGACGAAAATTTTCTTCTCTAGTTTGATTTACTCTATTAAGTTGATTTAATCTAGCTAGATTAATTTGTTGAGTATCATTCCTAAATTCTTGACCTGCAAGCAGTTCTATAAGTATTTCCCCTTGTACATCCTGATTTAGATCTGGGAGCAGGCGTTACAGTTCTATTTGTTCTAAATCAAATTCTCTTGAACCAATAGGTGGTATAAGTTCATCTAATTTTCTAGCATAAGAGCCAGCTTTAAGTTTATATTTTTTGTTTCTTTTGTTTTTCATTTATATAAAATAATATATTAATATAAATCAATAAAAGGAATTTTAGATTTGAAAAAATAAACAGATACTATATAAATATTTTGTTATATTATTATGAATAAACCAGTTGTAGGAATTTTAGCAAGTCCTTATATAAATAATGAAGAGAAGAGAGAACAGGTATTTTTAACAACTTTTTTTATAAAATTTTTTAAAATTAATAATATAGATTTTTTAATAATTCCTTATAATCTCTCAAAAATTAAATTAAAAAATTTATTAAAAAATGTAGATGGGTTGCTATTCCCAGGTAGTCAAATAGGTAATTATTATTACAGTCATGAATTTACAAAACATTTAAAAAAACAAAAAATAATACTAAAAATGGCAAAGTCTATAAATAAATCTGAGAGATTGCTACCAATTCTATTAATATGTCATGGATTTCAAAATTCTATGTTAATTGAAAGTAATGAAGATAAAAATAAATTATTTATAGATGTTGATGCTTATTATAATTATAATAAGCATACAAAATTTACAAAAGATGGAGAGAAACTAAGTAAATTTTATAATAAATCAAAAAAGATAGTTCATAATAATAAATTAGGTGTCTCTCCAAAAATGATAAATAAAACAAAAAAAATAAAGTTATTTGCAAAAACAAAAGATAAAAACAATAAAGAATTTATAGAAATTATAAAATATAAAAATTATCCATTTTATGGATTTCAAGGTCATGTAGAGAGAAGTAATCCAGAGTTAATAATTCCTTATTTAATAGATGTAAAAAAGTCATATTATAGAAGATGTGTAATTTCAAATAAAAGTTGTAAAATAAAAAATATAGTTAATGGTAAAACAAAAAAATGTAAAAATATATCAAAAAGAAGAAGCAAATGTATTATATATAATATTTAGTTAATAACTATAAATTAATGTGTAATATTTATAATTGATATTATTAACATAAGTTAAATAAATAATATCAATTTTTTTTACTTTTTTTGTTTTTTTGTTTTTTTATGACTTTTTCTTTTAAATTGTTTAGTTTTAGAAAGTTCTGATGGAATATATCTTAAAAAATATTTATCATATTCTTTGTTGCCAGATTTTAAATTTTTTTGCCTAAGTTCTTTATATTTTTTTGCTTTATTAGATCTAACATCTTCTAATGTCTTATGTTTTCCATAACAATTTATAGTGAATCTTTTTAATAAGCCTTTTTGTTCTAATCTATTTCTAAGTTGAACTTTAAATAAATATTCAGACATACATAACAATCGATTTACATCATAATATGGTCTATTTATAAAAATAAAAACCAAATAAAAACTTAACATAGTATCAATAGTAGCAATTTTAAGTTTTTCTCCATTAATATAAATAACATTATAACTATGACATGAAGTAGTATTATATACATAACATAAAACGTCAATATTGTTGTTATTTTTGATCATAACTTCATAATGTTCAGATATTAAATCACTAATTCCAGATTTTTTATTAATAATAATATTATTATAACCTTCATAAATAAGTTGTTCTTTAATTATATAGGCACTTGATTTAGCATCATCTGATAATACATCAAAATCGGGAATATTTGAAAGTTGTTTTTTTTCTTTTTTAGGCATATATTTACCATATAAACTAGCTGCATAACCTCCAAAAAATATAAGTCCTTGATTTATAATAGATTTTCTAACTACTTTATAAATATCATCAGCAATATCTTTGGAATCTTCATAATCTCTTAGAAAAGATATATTTCTACAATTATTTCCTCTCAGTGGATAATTTTTATTTAATAGTATTAATCTTTTTAAAACTTTTTCCCATCTACTTACATCTCCCATAGGACGTGATAATTCTAAATACATAGACATTCTTAAATAATCTGGTGGACAATAAGAAATTCCATTAATTTTTATAGATTTTTTCATTAAATTATTAAATAAGCTGTTGTCTAAAAATGTAATATCTGCAAGTGGAATAAAATTTACATAAACTTTATATGTTCCAGTATGAATACCTGATTTTGCTTCTATTTCAGTATATCCTTCTTTTAAAAATAAGTCTGCTAATTTTTTGGCACATTCAACAGCATTTGGAGAGAAAAAATCATAATCTGGTATTTCAACATTTTTATTGTAAAATTTATCTTGCTCTGGTAAAATATTATTAATTGCTGTTCCACCATAACAAAGACATTTATTGTTTCTTATAAAATATTCTAAAATATTTATTAATTCTTTAATATTATCAGATTTAACCATTTTTTCACCTAAAATAATATTGGCATTATCGACTGCTTCACGTAAAATTTTTAATTCTTTATCTTGGAAAGATATATCTTTCATTATATATATATTAATAATTTATAATAACAAAAATTATTAATATATAATTTATCATTCTACTTCTATAGCATCATCTAGACTACCAGTAAACCCAATGGAGCGTTCTTGTTGTGTATTTAATGGAACATTTACAGCAGGTTCTTCAGGGGGTATAATATCTCTACGTAAATCATTTGGTTTTAATACAAATGAATATCCACCATAATCAGTAAACATTTTATAATATCCGACTAAATTATTGTCAATATTTTGAAATTTCATAGCTACAAATTGACATCCATTATTCAAAGGTATAAGTGGATCATAATTTTCTAAACTATTATTTAAATTAGGTAAAACAATCATTAAATTTCTATGTGAATCATCTATCATTAGTGGATTATTTCTACCTGCTGCAACAATTTGTTCATATCTCAATAATTTTAATGCATTTGACCCAGAACGTATATGGACATATTTTGCTAATTTACTGTTATCCAAAATAGGAACATATAATGTATGAACCATAATAATAAATTTTGCACCAAAATTGGATATAGATTCTTGTAAAAATATATTTTGATCAGTATTTCTATAATTATATTTATTTTTATTAAGAAAATTATTACCTTTATTATTAATTAAATATTTTTCAATATATTCTCCAAATTTATCATATATTACTTTATTTTCACTCATTATTCTAAAATGTAAAAACATAGGATCATTAGCACACGATGTATATGTTTGATCAAAACTTTTATTATTTAAAATATCAAATAATTTAGTTAATTTTATATAATTGTATGTTTCTTTAATCGAATTATTATTAGCAGTAGATGATGCTACTATTGGCTCACCATTATAAGAATAAATTTCAAAATCTAAACATCTAGCACCAATTTGAATACATTTTTCTAAAGCACAAATATTAACAAAATTATTTTTATATCCATCACCGCAACATGCATTATATGCAGTTTTAATATAATAATTTTTTATTAAAGATTTATTTTCATTGTCAAAAAAATTTATTGGATTATTTTTTTGTAATGCTTCACTTTTAATACTATTAGGAGTTCTCAAAAAAGAAGAAGTTTTATGGCGACTATTATCTAAATATATTATACTTAATTTTTTACATGCTGCATCTTTTTTACTTAAAGTATAAAAAACCCAAGAAATTACTAAAAAAATAATAAATATTATAATAATTAATGATAGTATAAAATAAACAGAAGATTTATCATCATTTAAACTTAATAATACAGAAACTTGCTTTTTTGTATCATTATATAATTCTTTAAAATCCGAAGTAATATTAGAATTCATTTTAATTATATTATTATAATATAAAAAACACTTAATAAATTTTATAATAAATATAATTAATATTATAATTAATAATATATAATGGCCGGTGGACTATTAAATTTAATAGCAATTGGAAATCAAAATATTATTTTAAATGGAAATCCAAGTAAAAGTTTTTTTAAAACAAAATATGCAAAATATACAAATTTTGGATTACAAAAATATAGAGTAGATCAGCAAGGACAAAGTAATATCCATTTGACACAAAAAACTAATATTTCTTTTAAAATTCCTAGATATGGAGACTTATTAATGGATACTTATTTAGTAATTAAATTACCAAATATTTGGAGTCCAATTTATAAATATTCTTCTAATGAATATAGGCCCTACGAATTTCAATGGATTAAAAATATAGGTAGTCAAATTATTGATGAAGTAATATTTACAATAGGAGGACGTATTATTCAAAAATTTTCAGGTAATTATTTACAAAATGTTGTTGAACGTGATTTTGATAGCAATAAAAAAGAATTATACAATATTATGACTGGTAACGTAAAGGAATTAAATAATCCTGCTAATTATTCTAATAGAAGTAATAATTATCCAAATGCATATAAATTACATGATGCTAGCTTAAATGGAATTGAACCTTCTATTCGTAGTTATAATTTATATATACCATTAAATACATGGTTTTCATTATTATCTAATATGGCATTACCATTAATTTGTTTACAATATGCTGAATTAGAAATTAATTTTACTTTAAAACCAATTGAGGATTTATTTACTATAAAAGATGTAATAGATAATACTTCATATACTAGTTATGATGAAATTCCTAGAATACGTGCAACACAAAATAAAGATACTCGTTATGGATTTTATAGATTTATTCAAGAACCACCATTTAGAGATATCTCATCTGGTACAATTTATTTAGATAAACGAACCAATATAAATACTGATATTCATCTAATTACTACTCAATGTTTTTTAGATAATCAAGAGAGAACCTTA